>OLRK01001585.1_pt1 | contig 18009 bp, 13 predicted proteins | sample 1672911 | NCBI WGS metagenome assembly OLRK01 (sample SAMEA3136736, study PRJEB25190) | human gut metagenome | biome: human gut; feature: human-associated habitat; material: faeces | place: Austria | collected 2013 | reverse complement strand
GTGTGGGTTCAAGTCCCATCTCCCGCATGGTAACGAAAAGTGATATATTTTCTGTGTGTTTCAGAAGATATATCGCTTTTTTATTTTGTAAAAAAAGTGCAGCAGCGTCTTTCCTATAAGAAAAAAGCTCTGTATCACAGTACACCTCAGAGAAGTTTTCTGTGATACAGAGCAGGTCTGTTCCATCATGCTCCTGTTATAACATTCAGTCTGCCGCAGAAGCAGTCTGTCCATCACCTGCTTTCACCAACAAACCAATCAGGCAGCAAAGCGCTGCTGTAATAACTGCAACCATCACCCAGCCAAGCCCCAATGAATACAGCGGGAGGGAATGGCAAAGCTTGTTTACAAAGCCGAATGTCACTCCCAGATTCTCGAGAGCGTAAATCACACTGATGATTCCAACAGCCCCTATGGTGAAGGGATAAACGTAAGGGTTATGTTTTAACCATGTATCGCAGAGTCCAAGCACGATCAGTGTAATGGAAATCGGATAAATTGCATCAAGTACAGGCACAGAGATGCTTAAAATCATATTCAAACCCTGATTACATACCACAAAAGAAAAGCCTGCAATGATACATACCCACTGTCTGTAGGACAATTTGCTTGTTAATGTGGAAAAATACTGCGAAATGGATGTAATCAATCCGACGCAGGTTGTCAGGCAAGCCAGCGTAAAAATAGCTGCCAGCAAAATTGCCCCGGTATCTCCAAACAGCTCGTGAACGATACAGCGAAGTGTCCATGCACCATTTTCCTGAATTTCAAACACGCCGGAAGAGCCCATACCCATATAGGCAAGGATCAGATAAACCATAGCCAGAATGGTTCCTGCAAAAATACCTGTCATAACGGTATAGCGCATAACACCGCTCTTTTCTTTCACTCCAAGCCCGCGAATTGTTGTAGCGATAACAAGTCCGAAGTTTAAAGCGGCAATGGTATCCATGGTTAAGTAGCCTTCCAGAAATCCTTTTACAAGCGGATTTGCACGATAACTCTCCTGGGCAGGAGCAATGTCAACGGTTCCCTTCATCAGAAAACTGAAAAAGAGGAACAGCAGCAGGCAGAGCAATGTGGGAGTCAGAAATTTTCCAATTCGCTCAACCAGTTTCTTTGGAGTCATAGCCAGCCACCCTGCAATCAGAAAAAATACAAGGGAAAATACCAGCATATACAGCGTTAAATTCGTCCCAGCCGGAAGATAGGGAGCTACCGCCATTTCAAAGGGAAGTGAGGCAGCGCGGGGAATTCCAAGTCCCGGCCCGATTGACAGATAAATCAGAATCGTAAATATTATGGCGAATCCCGGCTTTACCTTCCTGGCAAGCCGCTCCAGTCCATCAAACCGCGCCACAACGATCACGCCAAGTACAGGAAGAGCCACCGCTGTGATCAGAAAGGTTAAAATTGCCAACGGGGTGTATTCTCCTGCATTCTGCCCCAGAAATGGAGGGAAAATCAGGTTCCCTGCTCCGAAAAACAGTGAAAACAACATGAAACTTACCAGTAAAATCTGCCTTTTCTTCAACTTCATTCTTTTATCCTCCTGAAAATAAATTGCATCTGATACAATCTTCGCCACAGAAGAATGGGGCGGCCACCGCATGCTGCCTAAGCAGTTTTTGTATCAAAGAAGGCTTTGGCAGCATTTCTTATGACACAAAAAAATCGCCCTTGCCAAAAGGACGATCATCAATCGTGGTACCACCTTAATTCCCAAGTAAAACTCAGCTCATATCGCATCATCTAATGCGTATCACCTGTAACGGGGCTTAACTCCGGCGCGCCTACTTTCCTTTCAGCTTGCTTCTCAAAGATGATTTCACCTGTCAGCTTCATTGACAGCTCACACCAGCCGCTGCCTCTCTGAAAAATCCCCTGAAGGTTACTTGTTCTTATCAACGAATTTATAATCTGGGTATAGTATATAAAATCTTTCAGGAAAATTCAAGTATCTTTAAAAAAATTCGGGTCGTGATTCATGAAAAACATCTCTTGACAGATACAGGATTTGCCCATATACTATTAGAGCACAATAAATCATCCTGTTAGACAGGGATTTATTATGCTGACGCTTAGGTTTTTGCGGGAGTGCTGGAATTGGCAGACAGGCAAGACTAAGGATCTTGTGGGTGTATGCTCGTGTGGGTTCAAGTCCCATCTCCCGCATGGTAAGTGTTGTATTTCCTATATTTCTGAGAAATACAGCACTTTTTTGTTTTACAGAAAAGTCCTTGTCACACTAAAGGTGAACGTTTTTCCTGTAAAGCAAAAATGCTCCGCAGGGTCGCACTGTGACGGAAAGGAATTATGTTGCCAAAGCAACCCGCCGCAGGCGGAAAATTCTGCTTTGCAGGGTTCTTTCTTATATCATCAGGTCTATGACGCGGACCGGCTATCCAAGGAGAAGTTTCATGAAAACCCTTCTGAAAAAACTGCTGGTGTTTATAGCAGTCATCTTTATCATCCAAATCCATCGAAGCAGGAGAAAGGAAAAAGCTGTCTCCTGGCCTGCTTATATAAAAAAGCTTCTCGGGCTGGAAGCAGGAAATGCGAGCCGCAGGCAGGATATCGATCAGCTGCGCTTTCTTGCCACCATTCTTGTCATTATGGTACACAGCATGCAGTCCGGAGCACAAACGCTGCTTTCCTTATCCGGCGGTGCCAAAACCGGGCTGTGGTATGTGCTGACAGCCTCTGCAGGTCTTGCTCTTTGCTGCAACCTGCTTTTCCTGATGATAAGCGGCGCTTTAACACTCACCTGGAAGGAAGAAAACACTGCCTCCTTTTACTGGAAACGCTTTCTGAAGATTGTGGTTCCCCTGGCTGCTTATTATCTGTTTTACCTGCGCGTTTTCGGGCTCCTTCCTATTACTATTCCCTCCCTGCTGAATGCTGCCAGAACGATCCTGGCCGGCCCTACAGATATTGTCCCTCATTTCTGGCTGATCTACGTCCTGATCGGGCTCTACATTGCTGTGCCCTTCCTTCGCTGGATGTTCCATCAGCTCCCTGAAAGCAGCTTAAAAACCATGGCTGTGGTAATCCTTTCCGGAATGGCCATAAAAACCATCCTTACCTTTTTCGGCCTGGGCTTAGGAATCGGGAGCTTCTTCTTTTCCTGGGAAGGGATCTTCCTTTTAGGCTATCTCTTCAGCCAGCCATGGTGCGAAAAATACCAAAAGGGCTTTCTCACCGCAGGATGCTTCTGTGCCCTTGCCATTGTTTTTATCCACTGCACCCGAAGCGACGCCGACCTGCTGGCAGCCAACCTGTCTATTCTGATGGTACTTTTTACGCTGGCCGTTTTCCTCTTTTTCCAGCGCTGCAGCATATGCTCCGGACATAACCCCATTCTCAGGCTTATTAACCGCTACAGCTACTCCATCCTGCTGGTTCACTGGTATGTGCTCTTTGTCCTTGTGGAAGAGCGCCTTCACATAAGCCCTATGATGTTTGGCGGGAGCTGTTTCCTTTTGGGGACCCTGCTCCAATCGGCTGCAGCCCTGGCCTTCAGCCTTCTCCTTGCCATCCTTTTTGACAATACTGTAGTGACACTTATAACCTGGGCACTGGAACAGATGCAGAAAGCAATAAGGGCTTTCATAAAAAAATAAAAACATCCGGCACCTGCAAAAAGGCCTGCCGGATGTTTTTTAACACATTAAAACAAATCCTTCATAGCTGGATATAATCTTTTGAATTTCTGATACCTCTCCTCATACTTAGCGGCAAGCTCTGGCTCCGGCTCTATGGTGTCCACAACCTTTACAAGCTTTCTCCCAATGGTCTCTACATCAGGATATGCACCGCAGCCCACTGCTGCAAGCATGGCTCCGCCCATAGCCGGTCCTTCCTCATGCGCCAGAACATCCACCTTTACATTCATCACATTTGCAATGATCTTTCTCCACAAAGGGCTCTTAGCACCGCCTCCGCAGATTTTTGTACGCTGTATCTCAATACCAAGGCGCTTTGCAACCTCAAGAGAATCCCGAAGGCCAAAGGCAACTCCTTCCAATACAGCCTGGGTTAAATCTTCCCTTGTGGTGTCCATGGACATGCCAAAGAACACACCTCTTGCATCCGGGTTATTGTGGGGGGAACGCTCCCCCATCAGATAAGGAAGGAAAAACACCTGATTTTCCCCCAGCTTTGTAATACGCTCCTGCTCCCCCGCAAAATCCTTTGTGCCTAAAATCCCCTCTGACCACCATTTATTACAGGAAGCAGCACTGAGCATGCACCCCATTAAGTGATAATTTCCATCTGCATGGCCAAAGGAATGAAGGGCATTATTTTCGTCCACCTTAAATTCCCTGCTGGAAATAAAAATGGTTCCAGAGGTTCCAAGGGAAATATTGCACTGCCCTTCCCCCACGGTTCCGGTTCCCACAGCAGCTGCTGCATTATCCCCGGCTCCTGCCACCACCTTAACACTGAAAGGAAATCCCAGCTCCCCGGCAATTTCCGGCTTCAGCACACCTGCTTCCTGCCAGCTTTCGTAAATCCGGGGAAGCTGCTCCCTCCTTACATGACATATTTTAAGCATCTCCTCCGACCAGCAGCGGTTTTTCACATCAAGCAGCAACATCCCTGAGGCATCTGACACATCTGTGGAAAAGGCTCCTGTAAAACGGTAAACAAGATAATCCTTTGGAAGCATGATCTTTTCAATCTGCTCAAATTTCTCCGGCTCATTCTTTTCCATCCAGAGAAGCTTCGGTGCGGTAAAGCCTGCAAAAGCAATATTAGCCGTATATTCAGAAAGCGTTTTCGTTCCAATGACCTGATTGAGATAATCCGTTTCCCGGCCTGTGCGCCCGTCATTCCACAGGATCGCCGGCCTGAGTACCTCATCCTGGCGATCCAGTGTTACAAGACCATGCATCTGGCCTCCCAGGCCAATTCCGGAAATTTGGGACTTGTCTATATCCCGGGTCAGTTCCTTCATCCCCTCCATAGCCTGCACAAACCAATCCTCAGGATTCTGCTCCGACCAGCCGGGATGGGGAAATGAAAGCGGATATTCTCTCGATACAATGCCACAGACTGTCCCATCCTCCTCCATTAAAAGGAGCTTTACAGCCGAGGTTCCCAAATCAATACCGATATAATACATATTTTCACCTCACCTTAGCCCCATGGATTTTCTGTGAGATAGCGGACACCTGCTGGCTGGTTATACCCAATCTCCTCCGGCACAACACCTATGTATTTAAACACCTCAAAAAGCTGTTTTCCAAAGTGGCCGAAGGCAACTGCACCATGATGGGGGAAGTTTTTCTCAATCAATACATGGCGATAAAAACGGCCCATTTCAGGAATTGCAAACACACCAATGGAGCCAAAGGAACGGGTGGCAACCGGAAGCACCTCTCCCTCTGCAATATAGGCTCTCAGCTGATTGTCAGCGGTGCTCTGCAGTCGGTAGAATGTAATATCGCCGGGAATGATATCTCCCTCCAGTGTTCCCTGGGTCACCTCCTCCGGAAGGTTTCTTGCCATGATCATCTGATACTTCATTTCGCAGAAGGACAGCTTTCCCGCTGCTGTATTTCCGCAGTGGAAGCCCATAAAGGTATCCTTCTGGGTATAGTTGAATTTTCCCTTAATATCGCTTTCGTACATATCCTTTGGCACAGAATTATTAATGTCAAGAAGGGTAACGGTATCCTGGCTTATTACTGTACCGATAAATTCGCTTAATGCCCCGTAAATATCCACCTCGCAGGATACAGGAATGCCCTGGGCTGCCAGGCGTCCATTTACATAGCAGGGCACAAAACCAAATTGGGTCTGGAATGCTGGCCAGCACTTTCCTGCAATAGCCACATATTTCCGGTAGCCCTTATGATCCCTTACCCAGTCCTTTAATGTAAGCTCATACTGTGCAAGCCTTGGAAGGATCTCCGGCTTCTTATTTCCGGCCCCCAGCTCCTCCTCCATCTCTTTTACAATAGAAGGAATCCGCTCATCCCCCTCATGGCCGTTAAAAGCCTCAAACAGGTCAAGCTCAGAGTTTTCCTCAATCTCCACACCCAGATCATAAAGCTGCTGGATTGGCGCATTGCAGGCAAGGAAGTTTAAGGGACGCGGGCCAAAGCTTATGATCTTTAAGTCATGGAGCCCAATCACCGCCCTGGCAATAGGGACAAAATCATGAAGCATGTCTGCACATTCCTCTGCATCCCCCACCGGGTACTCCGGAATATAGGCCTTTACACCTCTCAGCTTTAAATTGTAGCTGGCATTTAACATGCCGCAGTAGGCGTCACCGCGGCCCTGTACCAGGCTGTTTCCCGATTCCTCTGCCGCAGCCAGGAACATTTTAGGGCCGTCAAAATGCTTTGCCAGCAGGGTTTCTGAAATTTCCGGACCAAAATTCCCAAGATAAACTGCAAGCGCATTGCAGCCTGCCTTCTTAATATCCTCCAGGGCCTGTACCATGTGGATCTCACTTTCAACAATACAGACCGGACATTCATAAATCTCCGCTGCGTCATACTTGTCTGTATATGCTTTTACAAGCGCCTTCCTCCGGTTTACCGAAAGGCTTTCCGGGAAACAATCGCGGCTTACTGCTACAATTCCAATCTTTATCTCCGGCATATTATTCATTTGAATCCCCCCTCGTATATTTCAATATTATCGCCCTTAAGCCCAACAAAAGCGCCCTCAATCCCCGCTTCCTCATGGGCGATCAGCCATTTATTTTTTGCAGCCAAAAGCCTTCCTTCCCCTGTTTTATCCACTGGGAAGGTAAGCTCTGTGTTGGTTCCCACAGGAAGCGCCACAACACACATGAAGCCGTCCTCCTCCAGGCTGCAGGGTGCATAATGAAGGGTTGTTGCATAAATCTCCACGCCGGTTCCTGCAGGTACAAAAAATGCCTCTATTTTTGAGGTATCATAGGTAAAATCCTCCCCTATATCCTGCTGGCAGCCCAACAAGAGGACCATGTCCGTAACTGCTATATTAATCTCAGAATTCCTGTGATACTCCACTGCATTTAATTTTTTGTTATAGCCGCAGCAGTATCCAATCTGAAGGGGCATTCCGCCAAAGCCCTTATTCTGCAGCTGCTTTGCCGCATCCAGGGTCTCCAGCTCCTCCACGACCGGGATATATACCACTTCTTTTGTAATGGGTGTATGGCGCATCGCCTTTAACATCCCCGTAAAATCATATCCCTGCAGCACACTTCCGTATTTACGGAATTCTTTATCCAATACACTGTAAAGCTCCATTTCTTCTCCTCCTTTGTATTATACAGAAAGCTTAACAGGAGTTTTCCTTTGTTTCGCCTTTTTTCTTGTCCGGAATCATGCTATTTTTTGACCTTTTATAAGAATCAGAAGAACTGCCCCTCCTCTGGCCGGCAAACTCGCTGGGCAAAATCCCGTACCGCTTTTTAAATTCTCTGGCAAATCCCCTGCTGCTGCAGAAACCATTGTTGAGAGCAATGGTGCTGATGGTGTCATCCGTCGTCATAAGCTCCCTGTAGGCATAGGCCATCCGTATATCCTGAAGATAGGTCTTAAAATTTACCCTGGCATACTTCTGAAACATTCTGGATAAATAGGCATCTGAATACCCGAACATGACCGCCAGATCTGACAGCCTTAAATCCTCTCTGTAATGCTCCCGCATATAGGTGGTAATTTTTGACAATGCATCCAGCTTCCGGCTATGGCGCACCTCCTTTTCTCCCACCTCCGTAATCCGGTAAGCACTGACAAGCAGGAACATGATCTCATTATAGAGTGCCAGGATCTGAAAGGGACAGCCAATCTCCTTTTTCCGGCTTGCCTCATACAATCTTCGGATACACCCGGCCAATTCCTTATTTTTAGGATGCCCGCTGCTTGTAAAGCGGATAAACCGCTCTGCTGTAAAATAGTCCTCAAACTGTTTTAAGGGAATCTGAAGGACAAGGGTACAGTTTTTCTCCGGAGCCTGAATCCAGTGTATCTCATTGGAATTAATGATCACCAGCTCCTCCTGCTTTAAGGGGTATTCCCGGTCATTTAAAAACAGGCTCAGCCGCCCTTCCATTACTGCAAAAATCTCAATGGATGTATGCCAGTGCTTTTCCCGTACATAATTCCCATTGCCGCCCTCAAACAAAAACAGCTTAAAGGGCATCCCCTGGTCTGTAATAATAAGTTCATGCTGAAGCTCCATTTTCTTCCTCCTGTACGATAGGTTCAAGTACAGTATATCACCGAAACGGACATGTCGCCTAGCGGCGACATCACCAATTATGAAAATCCATTGCTTCGCGCCTTTGGCACTCCCGTAATCGCCGCCAGTATTCGCAATCCGTGCTAAAAAAAGGAGCCGCCATATGCAGCCCCTTTTATCTTGTCAGGTTTTAAGATTGTAACAGTTCAACGATTGCTTAAAATCACTTAAGCTCCAGCCCCTTTTTATATAATTGATAGGTTTCAAGCCCGGATAGATCCACATCCTCCGTTGTCACAAGCTGCCCTTTCTTCACGCCCCTCAGCAATACTGCGCCATTGAGCAGATAAAACGGTGCCGCATCTCCTGCTGCGCTGATCTCAAGCAGCTCCGGCACCAGGCCGTCGATGGAATGATGATGGCCTTCAACCTTCAGCACCGTTCCTGCCGGCAGATCCTTCTGCGCAACGCCTGCCATAACTGATATCTGACGGCACTCCTCATGAGTTCCTATATCCATAAAATCTCCCAGAAGGATTGATACCGGAGTTTCCAGGCCCATATAGTGATATGGATAATAAATACAGCAGTATTTACCGTTCCTGCTCATAACATGGCCCTTTCCCTTAAGGATTTCCCACATCTTTTCATTCTCACATTTTACAACAATGAACTCTCCTCCGCAGAAGCTTGCTTCATCCTTTCCTCTTAAGTTATAAAATACATCTACAACTCCCTCGCGGTCTAATATACCGCCATCCTCCTTTGGAATAAAAATATCAGCAAGCTCGCTTACTTTTGCAATGGGATAGCTTAAGAAGGGGGAAGCCGGCGCCATATGGGTAATATTGGATACCAGATTCATTTCACATAGATCCGCCGAAATTACCTCTCTGTACTTTTCCAGAAGGCCGCTTCTCTCCTCCAGAGTTTTTGTCCCTTCATAGTACCAGCAATCCTGCATCTGCGGAAGCTGTTCACTGGGGGAATTTCCATCCATATAAATAAACTCTCCCGTTTCACGATCCCATACAAAATCGTATTCGCTGGATTTTCCTGCTGCAACTACCTCCAGTCCAAGAAGCATTGCCCAGGACCATAAATCCAGCAGATTTCTGGGCTGGTCGCCATTTACAAGGGCATATACTGCATTGTTCTCCTTGGCAACCTGATTTAAAACAGGGCCGCACACGCTGTCAGTTTCCTTTGATACCATATAAACATTAATACCCTTCTTTAAAGCGGATAAAGCAGCGTCTGAGCTCACCGCCGTATTTCCGGTACATTCCACCAGGGCAGTAATCCCGCATTCCATTACCAGACGGTAATCACTGACGATCAGGATCGCATCCTCATTCGCTTTTTCAATCTCTGCCTTATCCTTACATGTCACGATCTTTGATACGTCATAGCCAATTTCTGTCAGAACCTCCAGACATTCCTCCGGATGCCTGGAACAGATAACCCGAAGCTCCATCAGCTTCACCTTTGGGATTTGTGCCAGAAGCGTATAACCATATCCTCTTGTTGCCCCTATAATTCCTACCTTTGATTTCTTTCCACTTTTGTCATGAAGCAATTTTGTATAATCCATATGTGATTCTCCTCTAGTCAGTTTTTTAGTAACAGTTCAGCCGTGCATCTTCGCATGGCTGAACTGTTATGTTTTTTATGGGCGGAAGATGATTTTAATAGCCGCATCATCCTTATCGGCCAGGTCAAAGCCTGCTTTTATATCTGCAAGCTGAAACTCATTTGTAATAAGAGGCTTGATCTTTACAGACCCCTGAATGATCGGGCGCATTGTATCCGGAACCCAGACATAGCGCTGCTGCCAGGTATGATGCACCAGACAGGTATTCACAAACTCCAGTCCGTCATCATGCCAGCGGCTGATATTTAATGTCACCGGAGTTGTTACCCAGCTGTAAAATACAAATTTTCCATTATGACGGAGCATTGCACTGGCTGCATTGAAGGATGCTTCCGTTCCGGCTGCCTCTACTACTACATCTGCCCCCCGTCCTCCGGTCAGCGCCTTTACCCTTTCAACCGGGTCCTCCTGACCGGAATGAATGACAATATCCGCTCCCAGGGATTTCGCCAGATCCAGCTTTCCATCCAGCACATCCACCACAATGACCCGGTAAGCGCCTTTCAGCTTTGCACACTGTGCAATGATCTGTCCTGCGTAGCCTCCGCCCATGACAACAACTGTATCCCCAAGCTGTACTCCTGAATTGAGTCCGGAATACATAGCACAGGCAGTAGGCTCGCCCAGAGCTGCAATATCCATGTCAAGACCTTCCGGAACAGGCTGAAGCTGAAACTCCTTTGATCTGAAATAGTCGGCAAAATTATTATTCCAGCCAAAAGCCATTACCTTATCCCCGGGCTTATAGCCGCTTACACGGCTCCCCACTGCTACAACGGTTCCACCGCTTTCATGTCCTAAAAGGAAGGGAAATTCGGGCGGCTGCCTGAATTCCGCTGTCTGAGGAGGCATATTTCCTCTGTAAAAGCTTTTATCCGAGCCGCAGATTCCCATTAGATGATTTTTTACAATAATATCATCCTCGCCGCACTCCAGCTCACGTTCGATCAGTTCAATATCATAGGCCTTATTGAGCCTTGCTGCACGAGTAATAAATTTTTCCATATGCATCTCCTCTATATCAGATAATGCCGATAGCTACAAGAATGCAGGTGATGACCGCTCCTGTAAATCCGGCAACTGTAGAAGCTCCGCCTACTGCGCGGATACCCTGCTTTACATCCATATTGGACATAGATACAGTTACCCAGAAACCGGAAGAATTTGCATGCTTGAACATGAGAGCGCCGGTTCCGCAAGCCAGGAATGCCGCTACCGGAGAAATCCCCAGCGTTGCAAGCATCGGCTCTACCAGAGCTGCTGCGGTCATAACTCCCAGAGAGTTGGAGCCTGTCACTACATGGATCAAGGCTGCAATGATGATCGGGATCAGGATCGCCGGGAAGGATGACTGAGCCACTACTTCTGCGATCTTATCTGCAACGCCTGAGCTTTTTACAAAAGTTGCCAGAGCGCCGCCCATACCGGTTACTACGATAGGCATTGCTGCAGCAGTAATACCCTCATCTACCCAGTCATTTAAAACCTTCTTTGTCTTCCACTCCTTACCGCACAGCAGAAGGGACAGGATACATCCTGTAAAGAGCGCAGCCAGAGGGCTTCCGATAAAGGACAGGAAGTTTGCCAGCTCTGTTTCCGGGAAAAGAATGGAGCCTGCTGTGTTAAGAAGAATAAGGAACAGCGGGAACAGAATCGGAAGCAGGGACTTTGACAGAGACGGAAGCTCAGCATCATTTGTATTCTCTGCTGCCTTTAAAAACTCCTCCTTTGGAGCTACCGGTGTTTTCAGGGTGATACAGTAAAGGGTTGCACAGATAATACTTGGAACTGCCACAACTGCTCCCCACAGGATCGCCTGTCCCAGCGGAACCTTCAACAGTGCTGCTGCAGATACCGGGCCTGGTGTAGGCGGTACTAAGGATGCTGTTACCAGAGCGCCTACATACAATGCTGTACCATAGCTCATCATGGACTTCTTTGTTCTCACTGCCAGAAGTGATACGATCGGAATCAGCAGGATCACTACTGTATCTGCCCAGATCGGAATACCTAGAATACCGGAGCTTAACGCGATTGCCCAGATAATATTTTTCTCACCTACCAAGTTGATCGCCCATTTGGTGATCCGGATAGCCGCCCCCGTTTTCTCCAGGACCGTACCCATGGTACATCCAAGAAAGATAACGATCGCTACGCTCTTGATCGTTCCCGAAAATCCCCCATTAATCGCGTCTTCAATCTCCTCCCAGGGAGTTCCCAGAGCAATGGCTAAAATGATGGCCGACATGAGAATCCCCATTGCCGCATTGACCTTGCACTTTGAAATCAGGACGATCATAAGTACAATGACAAGGGCAAACACAATCAATACATACGCTGTTGACATGTTGCTACCTCCTCCTTACAGTTTGTTTTTGATATTTATCTATACAGCATTTTTCGTGCCAGCTTTGATCTGCTTGTTTATTTTATTGATTTTTCATTATTTTTTAATTTTTACAGTTTTTTCTAATCAAAAATGTGTTGCATTATGCAGCACGATACAACAACGTTTTGCAACATAATGCAACACATTTATTCTTTTTGAGGACTCTATTTTCAAAGCATTTATAAAATTTTATATTTTTTCATTCTTCTCCACAAGGTAGAGCGATCGATACCCAGCATTTCTGCCGCTTTACTGCGGTTTCCTTTACTCTCTAAAAGGATCCTTTGTATCTGCTCCTGTTCACTTTCAAAAGCAGGCTTCACTTTTTCTTTCCCTATATCCCCCGGATAAAGTGCTTCCTGCATCATCTCTCCCGTGATCACTCCGCCCGATCGGATTACAAAAATCCGCTCTGCCAGGTTATACAGTTCCCTCACATTCCCCCTGAAGGGATATGTATGCAGCAGCGCCAAAGCCTCTTCCTCTACCTGAAGCGGTTCTGTTTCCAGTTCCTTCATTCTATGAAGAAACAAAAGTTCCATATCATTTTCCCTTTCCCGCAAGGGAGGCAAAAACAAACGCAGTACATCCAAACGATATACCAGATCGCGCCGGAATTCCCCGTTATCTGCCATATGGCTAATGCTTTTATTCGTAGCGGAAATAACCCTCACATCCACATTGATTACTTTATTATCTCCCACTCTTCGCACCTGGCGTTCCTGGAGCACTCGAAGCAGCTTGCTCTGAATAGACATTGAAATTTCCTCTATTTCATCTAAAAACAAGGTCCCCCCATGAGCCTGCTCAAAAAACCCCATTTTTCCACCCTTACTGGTTCCTGTAAATGCCCCCTCAACATAACCAAACAATTCACTCTCCAGCAGATTTTCAGGAAGGGCTGCACAGTTGATCGCCACAAAGGGGCCGTTTCTGCGCTTACTTTCATTATGAATGCTCTGGGCAAAAAGTTCCTTACCCGTTCCTGTCTCTCCTACAATGATCACATTGGAATCTGAGGCAGCGTAGCGCTTTGCCATAGAAATCGTGCGTTCGATCACACTGCTTTCATGCAGGATATCCTGAAACCGATAACGGGCCTTCAGCCCCCGTTCGCTTAGCTTGCGGCGAATCTGACTTTCTAAATCCTGTATCTGGGTTACGTCCGATAGATTGAATACAACACCGGAAATTTTTTTATTTACAATTACCGGAGTGCATTTTACCGATACCGTATTGCGGGTTCCGGGAATTTTCACCAGGCGCGCCTCCTCCGCTTCTTTTGAGGAAACAACACCTAAAAAGATTTTTTCAAGCCAGGGGATCGCGTCCTTTAAAGGCCTTTTCATCAGGCTTACATCCCCATTCATTTTGCGTATCACATAATTACGCACCTGTATTATACCCTGGCAATCCACATAGAGAAGTCCTGCATCCGAAGAATAAATGATCGTCTTATACATTTGCGAGAGTATCCGCTCCTGACGGATCGTGTCCACCGTATGGATTGCCTCATCCATCGCCTGTGCCAGTGTATCCGCGCCTGTTTTAATAACAACCGCTGGCAGCCCTGCCTCCCTGGCCAGAATATTCGCGGAATATCCGCCTACCAGAGCATCACAGCCCGCCTCCCTGGCCTTCTGGATCGCCTGAGGAAGCTCATGATTTTCAACTGGTGCATATACCTCTGCCTCAACCCCAAAAAAGCGGCAGATATCCTTCGCTCCATAAAGGCGGTTTCCAAATCCGCAGATCGCAATCTTTTTCGGATGATAAAGCTGGCAGCACTCCGAAAGAGCACGCACAATGTCATAACCAGAAATCTGCAGGGTAATTGTAGGAATCGAAGAGTAAGCTGCAGATGTTTTCTGCGCTGTGTATCCCCTGGCAATAATGGCATCATACTCCGCCGCAGGAACATCCGGCGTTTCTTCCACCGTCATAGTCTTTACCTCTACATTCAGTCGTTTCCGCTCAGGATGGTTTTCCAATACATACTTTACCGTTTCCTCAAGCTCCGGATAAGGAACTATAAATAACAAACGAATCATAGGTTCTCCTTCAAATACTACGTAACCGTTCAGCCGACACGATCATACAGATCTATTGCAACGTCACGTCTCTTCCGTCAATGTTCAGTTTAAGGCATAGTTTTTGGCATGATCTTTGCTATAATATATAGTATAGATGTTAGCGGCAGAGGGACGAGCTGTCCTTTATCCCCGGCATCCAGTATAAGAAGCATTATAAAAACGCGGCCTTGCAATGGCCAGAAAGGGAACAAACACATGGCTATTTTAGGATGTATTGCAGATGATTTTACAGGAGCCAGCGACGCAGCCTCCTTTCTTGTAAAAGGCGGAATGAGTGTCAAGCTTTATAATGGAATACCCGGCCCTCTTTCCAGCACTGAAACGGCCCAGGCAATTGTTATTGCTTTAAAATCAAGAAGTGAAGACAGAGAAAAGGCAGTAGACGACAGTTTAAATGCAGCTGATTTTCTGTTATCCCAGGGTGTCCGGCAGATTTATTTTAAATACTGCTCCACATTTGATTCTACACCAGAAGGGAATATCGGCCCAGTAGCAGATGCACTGATGGAGCATCTTAAGGTCTCCTGCTCACTGCTATGCCCTTCACTTCCTGTAAACGGACGCACCGTAAAAAACGGAATGCTTTTTGTGAACGGAACTCCCCTGGATGAGAGTCACATGAAAAATCATCCCCTTAACCCCATGTGGGATTGCCGTATTCCAGAACTCATGAAGCCCCAGAGCAAATATCCCTGCAAAATAATCACACAAAGCCAGATTGCAGAAAAAGAGGCCTCCTCTCTTTTTTCCCAAAAAAGCGGGCACTTTTATCTGGTGCCCGACTACGAAACAGATGAGGATGGCGCTTTCATTGCAGAGCACTTTGGAGGATTGACTTTTCTTACGGGAGGAAGCGGACTTCTTTCCCATTTAGCCAGGCGCTGGAGTCAGACACTGGACAGCCTGGGTTTTATTCCCGAAAGCAAAACAGACGGCAAGGCACTGCTGATCGCAGGAAGCTGTTCTAAAGCTACTCTTGAGCAGATTGACTGGTATAAAAAACAGGGCTTTCCCTGCTGCAAGCTAAAGCCCGACTATATGCTGGACGGAAAGCAGACACTGGATGAGGTATGGGATTTCATCAAAGAGAACACCTCCAAGGAGCGCTCTGTACTTGTATACAGCTCAGATACACCGGAACATGTACAGCAGTATCAGACCCTTGGGCGGGAAACAGTCGCCGGCCTTCTGGAAAACGCTGCTGCCTGCCTTGCAAAAAGGGCGCTGGACAATGGCTTTACAAGAATTATTTCCGCTGGAGGCGAAACCTCAGGAGCAGTTACCAAAGGCCTTGGTTTCTGTTCCTACTGGATGGGAGAAAGCGTAGCTCCCGGTGTTCCTATTATGGTTCCTGCTGAGCGCATGGATGTACGGCTGATTTTAAAAAGCGGCAATTTCGGACAGACTGATTTCTTTACAAGAGCCTTAGATATGACACAGAGGAGGTAATGAACATGGATGAGATACTAAATAAAACGCTTGCGGATGCTGTCTGGGCCGCCCACAGCTTATTCCAAAGAGGAAAAACCTCCGGCTCCTCCGCCAATCTCAGCTTCCGCCATAACGGGCAGATTTATATCAGTGCCAGCGGTTCCTGTTTCGGAACCCTGACACCGGAGGATTTCGCCGTCCTTAACATGGATGGAACTGCCTTAACAGAAAAGAAGCCAAGCAAAGAGTGGCCTCTTCACCTGGCACTTTATGAAAAATCCGATGAGATTCAAGGAGTGATCCATACCCATAGCCCCTATTCCATACTTGTAAGCTTTATCCCCGGGCTTCCTGAGCATGACTGTATTCCCAGCCACACGCCCTATCTTAAAATGAAGCTGGGTACCGTAGGTCTTATTCCATATGAAAAACCTGGTTCCCAGGAGCTATTTGACGCTTTCAGGCAAAGGCTTTCCTTAAGCGATGGCTATCTCCTTCGCAATCATGGCCCTGTAGTTCCAGGAAAGACCATTAAAGATGCCTTTTACTGCCTGGAAGAGCTGGAGGAAAGCGCCAGGATTGCCTGGGAGCTTTACCGGGCCGGGCTTGGTTAAAACTTCCGTTTCCGGCGCTCCTGATCCTTACCTCAGATAATAATAAGGCAAGAACAATTTCCCCATCACCTCAAGCTCCGGGACCAGCGCCCCTATATCAAGAAATACAGGGCAGAATATAAGACTTCCCAAAAGGAAAAAGGGTATCAGGCAGCACAGCAGCTCCGGCGAAGGAAGAAGCAGCTTTAAGACCCATGCCATAGCAAGAACTGCCACTCCATAAAGGAACATGGCGGCACCCTCCCGCAAAACACCTGCCGCCTCCCCGCCGGCATACAAGGCCAAAAGGGCAGACAGGGCCATTAATGCCACAGGGGCTGCCAGAGAAGCCAGGCGGCAGGGAAGCTTCTGACGGTAACCAAGGCGCACAAACAGCCCCCGCTTTTCATCCCGCATAAGGACGACTGCACTGTAAAGCCCGGCAGCAAACACCGCCACTGCCCCAATCCCCCGCACAGGAAATACAGAAGGGGCCAGAGCCTCACTGCCGTTCTCGCCGGTTGTCTGGTATACATACTGAAACTGGAAGGTTCCACCCTGCTCCATCCATTTATCATACAATATCCCGGCTTTATCCGACACCTCCGCTCTTCTTTCTGTGCCCGGCTTCCCCAAAGCAGAAAATGCCTCGCCGGACATGGCGTATTCTTTTGTCAGTTCCCTGCCGTAAAGCTCCATCAATGCCGCAAAAACAGTTTCTGTAGACAAAGAGGCTGTTACTGTAGATGGAGCAGACCACACAGTGATCAGCCGCTTTTTCTCCCCCTGATTCAGCTTTTCCCTTAAGTCTTCCCCTATTACATATCCGCACTCTGCCCGTTTTGCAGCTACATCCTCCTTCAGCTGCTGCTCATTTTCACACTGATAAAAGGAAAACATCCCATCCCGGCTCCCCTGCCCGGACAGTTTCTCAATAAGCTGCACTTCCAGGGAATCCTCTGCCTTTCCGTCCGTATAAAGTGCGATCCGGATCTGACCAGATGAGTTCCCCAAAGAACCTCCGGCAAGCAGAGCTGCAAAGGGAAGTACAAGAAGCAAAAGCAGAAAAACAGGCTGCTTTAAATACCGCTTACAGGAAAGAAAAAACCAGATCAACGCCCGTTTCATTTCCAATCTGCCTCCTTCCATAAACATATAAGAAAGCACACTCCAAACAGTAATGCCAGCCGAAGGAATACAGGCAGGCTCCAGCTTTCTGTCATTATCATTTTTACCCCATCCATTAAAATCCCCGACGGAAGCACCCTTCCCAGACTTCTGATTCCCTCTGGAAGAAATACACACGGAAGAAAACCTCCTGACAGAAAATGGTTTATCACCGTCACAAAAAAGAGAGCCATCACTCCGGAAAGAAGGCTGCCTGCCAGCCAGAACAGGCAGACACAAAAGGCCGCGGCAGAAAGCAGCACCAGAATCATGCTTCCTGCTGCCGGAATACCAAAGGCTGCCATATCCAGCCGGAAGGCCAGAACTGCTGCCGGAACTGCTACAGCCAAAAGCAGGAAAGAGAGCCCCAGAACCGCAGCCAAAACCCGCACCAATGGCCCCATTCCGCCAAGGGTCAGCTTCTGCTTCATGATCCTGCTTTTCGGTGTAAGATATCCTGAAGCAGGGATTGCTCCAAATAAAAGGCAC
>OLRK01001583.1_pt1 | contig 18032 bp, 20 predicted proteins | sample 1672911 | NCBI WGS metagenome assembly OLRK01 (sample SAMEA3136736, study PRJEB25190) | human gut metagenome | biome: human gut; feature: human-associated habitat; material: faeces | place: Austria | collected 2013 | reverse complement strand
TATCGGGAGACCTTTTCTGACAGCATGAAGGCGGAATACGAGACTTTTATGCGGATCACGCCCTGCCAGACCTGCGGCGGAAAGCGGCTGAAAAAGGAATCTCTGGCGGTAACGGTGGGCGGCATGAATATCTACGATGCCACCAATATGTCCATTGTGAAATTCCGGGAATTTATGGATCAGCTGCAGCTGACACCCATGCAGCAGTCCATTGGCGCTCAGATTTTGAAGGAGATTCACGCCAGAGTCAGCTTTCTCATTGACGTGGGCCTGGATTACCTGTCTTTGACCAGGGCTACGGGAACGCTGTCGGGAGGAGAGGCGCAGAGAATCCGTCTGGCCACTCAGATCGGTTCCGGGCTGGTGGGCGTGGCTTATATCTTGGACGAGCCCAGTATCGGCCTGCATCAGCGGGACAATGACAAGCTGTTAAAGACCCTGCTCCACCTGCGTGACTTGGGGAACAGTGTGCTGGTGGTGGAGCACGACGAGGATACCATGCTGGCGGCGGACTGCATTGTGGACATAGGGCCGGGCGCCGGGGAACATGGCGGTCAGGTAGTGGCAGTGGGAACGGCCAAGCAGATCATGAAGTGCAAAAATTCCATCACAGGCGCCTATCTGAGCGGACGGCTGAAGATTCCGGTGCCGAAGGAGCGGCGGACTCCCACAGGCTGGCTGACGGTACGGGGAGCACAGGAAAATAACCTGAAAAATATTGACGTGGACTTCCCTCTTGGGGTAATGACCTGTGTGACCGGTGTATCCGGTTCCGGGAAATCCTCATTAGTGAATGAAATCTTGTATAAATCCCTGGCCAAGCAGCTGAATCGGGCCAGGACGGTGCCGGGAAAGCACCGGACCATCGAGGGGGTAGAGCAGCTGGACAAGATCATTGCCATCGACCAGTCCCCCATCGGACGAACGCCCCGTTCCAATCCGGCCACCTATACCGGGGTATTTGATATGATCCGCGATCTCTTTGCATCTACCACGGACGCGAAGGAGCGGGGGTATAAGAAGGGACGGTTCAGTTTCAATGTAAAGGGCGGCCGGTGCGAGGCCTGCAGCGGAGACGGCATTATCAAGATTGAAATGCACTTCCTGCCGGATGTGTACGTGCCCTGTGAGGTCTGCGGCGGAAAGCGGTATAACCGAGAAACCCTGGAGGTCAAATACAAGGGAAAGAATATTTACGATGTCCTCAATATGACGGTGGAGGAGGCCATGAAGTTCTTTGAGAATGTGCCGTCCATTTACCGGAAGATTGAGACCTTAAACGATGTGGGATTGTCTTATATCCGTTTGGGACAGCCGTCTACGGAGCTGTCCGGAGGAGAGGCCCAGAGAATCAAGCTGGCTACGGAACTGAGCAAACGGGGAACGGGAAAGACGATCTATGTGCTGGATGAACCGACGACAGGCCTTCACTTTGCTGATGTCCATAAGCTGGTAGATATTCTGCGGAAACTGTCGGACGGCGGAAATACGGTGATTGTCATTGAGCACAATCTGGATGTGATCAAGACGGCGGACTATATTATTGATATTGGCCCGGAGGGCGGAGATAAGGGCGGAACTGTAATCGCGAAGGGAACGCCGGAGGAGGTTGCGGCCTGTCCTCATTCCTATACGGGACAGTATGTGAAAAAATATTTGGAGGATTAAACGATGCTGATCATCAAAGGGGCGGATGTATATGCGCCGGAGCACCTGGGAATCTGCGATGTAATGGTGTGCGGCGGGAAAATCGAGAAAGTGGAGCGGGAGATTCCCGTTTGTTATAAGGACTGTCAGGTGATAGATGGGAGCGGAATGCGATTGACTCCCGGGATCATTGACCAGCACGTCCATATTACGGGAGGCGGCGGAGAGGGAAGTTTCCACACCCAGGCACCGGCGACCCAGCTTTCCGATTTTATCAAAGGCGGAGTGACGACGGTGGTGGGCCTTCTGGGGACAGACGGGATCACTCGCAGCGTAGAAAATCTCCTGGCGAAGGTGAAGGCTCTGCGGGAGGAGGGGATGACGGCGTACTGCCTCACTGGCTCCTACGGCTGGCCCAGTGTTACCATCACAGGGGATCTGAAGAAGGACATTGTGTTTATCAGTGAGATTCTGGGGCTGAAACTGGCGATTTCTGATCACCGTGCGCCGAATATTTCCACAGAGGAGCTGATCCGCGCGGCCAGCGATGTGCGCGTTGCCGGTATGGTCAGCGGAAAACCGGGGATGCTCACCCTTCATATGGGAGATGATCCGAGAGGACTGGAGCCGGTATTTGAGGCGCTGGAGAGGACTTCCATCCCCATTAAGACGTTTCGGCCCACTCATGTGACGCGGAACTGGGAGCTTTACGAACAGGCGCTGCGTTTTGCTAAAATGGGAGGATACATTGACATTACCTGCGATTCCGGCCCGTATAAGGAAGTAGCGGAAGGCCTTCGCCGCGCAGAGAAGGCGGAGGTGGATCCCACTCGGATCACCATCAGCTCAGACGGACAGGGAAGCTGGTCCGAATATGATGAGGCGGGAAATCTGCTGGCCATCGGCGTTTCCAGCGTAGCCGCTGTGTACCGACAGATTGTAGATCTGGTGCAGAACGAAGGAATGGAATTTGAGAAGGTTCTGAAGTTTGGAACCTTAAATCCCGCCGAGGCGCTGGAACTGTCCAACAAGGGACGGATCTGTCCTGGCGCTGACGGAGATCTGCTGCTGATGAAACAGGAGGATTTGTCCCTGGATACGGTCATTTCCATGGGCCGGATCATGATGCGGAACGGGGAAATTCTGGTGAAAGGGACGTACGAGTAAAAGTTTTTGTCGAAAAACCTTGTCAATTACGGTTTGCTATTCTATAATTAGTAGACATTGAAAAAGAACCATGAAGAAGGAGGATTCTGATGAACCGTGAGATGATCATTGTGCTGGACTTCGGCGGCCAGTACAACCAGTTGATTGCGAGAAGGGTCAGAGAGTGTAACGTCTACTGTGAGGTGCATCCGTGCACCATGGATTTGGAGAAAATCAAAGAAATGGCTCCCAAGGGGATTATTTTCACCGGTGGACCGAACAGCGTGTATAAGGACGATTCACCTAGCTGTCCAAAGGAGATCTATGAGCTGGGTATCCCGATTCTGGGCATCTGCTACGGTTCTCAGCTGATGGCACACCAGCTGGAGGGCAGAGTGGAGACAGCTCCCGTGAGCGAGTACGGCAAGACAGAGGTGGAGGTGGAGAATCACTCCAAGCTGTTTGGCGATGTATCCCCCAAAACCATCTGCTGGATGAGCCATACGGATTATATCGCGAAGGCACCGGAAGGATTCCAGGTAACGGCTCACACTCCCGTTTGTCCGGTAGCTGCTATGGAGCGTCCGGATAAGAACTGGTACGCTGTGCAGTTCCATCCGGAGGTCATGCACACGCAGGAGGGCATGAAGATGTTGTCTAACTTTGTGTACAAGGTATGCGGCTGCGCCGGAGACTGGAAAATGGATTCCTTCGTGGAGACTACAATTCAGGAAGTGCGGGAAAAGGTGGGAAACGGCCGCGTGCTCTGCGCCCTTTCCGGCGGCGTGGATTCCTCTGTGGCAGCGGTTCTCCTGGCGAAGGCCGTGGGCAAGCAGCTCACCTGCGTATTCGTGGATCACGGCCTGATGAGAAAAAATGAGGGCGACGAGGTGGAGGCTGTGTTTGGCCCTGATGGCCCCTATGATCTGAACTTTGTGCGTGTCAACGCCCAGGATCGTTTCTACAGCAAGCTGGCTGGAGTGACCGATCCGGAGCAGAAACGGAAGATTATCGGAGAGGAATTTATCCGTGTCTTTGAGGAGGAAGCGAAGAAGATTGGAGCTGTGGATTTCCTGGTGCAGGGAACCATTTATCCCGATGTGATTGAGTCCGGCCTGGGAAAATCCGCCGTAATCAAATCCCACCACAACGTAGGCGGCCTGCCGGATCATGCAGATTTCAAGGAGATTATTGAGCCGCTGCGCCTGCTGTTTAAGGACGAGGTGCGCCGCGCCGGTCTGGAACTTGGAATTCCGGAGTACCTGGTATACCGTCAGCCCTTCCCCGGCCCTGGCCTGGGAGTGCGTATCATCGGTGAGGTGACGGCGGAGAAGGTACACATTGTACAGGAGGCGGACGCTATTTACCGGGAGGAGGTCGCTAAAGCCGGAATCGACAAAGATTTAGGCCAGTATTTTGCAGCCCTGACCAATATGCGTTCCGTGGGTTGCATGGGAGACGGCCGCACGTACGATTACGCCATCGCGCTCCGCGCCGTTCTCACGTCTGATTTCATGACAGCTGAGGCTGCCGAGATCCCGTGGGAAGTGCTCAGCCGCGTCACCAGCCGGATTGTGAACGAGGTGAAGGGCGTGAATCGGGTGCTGTATGACTGCACGGGGAAACCGCCGGCTACGATTGAGTTTGAATAGTACCAGCTGAGCCGCAAAGCCTTTAAAATCAAGGGCCGAGCGGCTCGTTCTTTTCTAAATTGCATTTTCATTGCATTTCTCCCTTTCACATCCCTACGTGATTTTTGGAGATTTTTGCGTTTGATTTTCCCTAAAAGTCAACGTGCATTCTCCCCTCACATCTGTTAAAATATACCTATCAAGCAACACAGCCACAATGATCAAAAATCCAACGCCCTCAACCCATAATCCCAAGAAACGGAGGAATCGCCCATTGAAACCAGTAACCTTTGAAGAATATCTGAAGACCCCCAAAAGCCTCGATTTTGACACCGCGCGGAACCTGCACAGGGAAATTATAGGAGAATTAGGCGCAGACCCAGACGCGTTAGAATTATACGAGGAACTGCTGGTGGCATCCGTAAAATACGCCGGATTCCGCGCCAGGTGGCTGCTTTTAAGTCGGGAGGAAAAGGCGGAGCAGGACGCCAGCCGCACCGCCAGCCATGACGCTCTGATCGTAAAATGCAACCAGCTGGCACGGTATCTGAAAATGCAGGGCAAAGAGGCCGGCTGGCGGGACGTCTTAGGTTACGAAGAAAATGACCGCTATAATAGGAAACGGCTGGGAGACTTCGGCTGTTTCCTGGCTTTTGTGAACGGAATTAACGGGAGATGAAAAAAGACGGAAAATAGACGGATCGTCCCACCACTATAGCCAAATCCCACCCAATATGCTACAATCAAAACACAAAGATAAAAACGCAACGTAAGAGTTTCTCTTACAGAGCCGGTAGGTAGCCCGGCCGCACCGTTTGGTGTAAGTAACCCTCCCTCCTTAGGGTCGTCCGTTCTTTGTTCATCACAATTATAAGGAGGAATTGTCATGGACAAAGGATCTGTCAGACTGACCGTATGGTTTGAGGAGCCGTTCTGGATCGGCGTATTGGAGCGAATTTCAGAGGGAAAGCTGTCGGTATGCAAAACCACCTTCGGAGCGGAGCCGAAAGATTACGAGGTATGGGGTTTCATTCTGAAACATTACGATCGTCTGCGCTTTAGTCCGGCTGTGGCGACGGATGCAAAAGAGATGGGCCGCAACCCGAAGCGAGTGCGGCGGGAAGTGCGCAGACAGGTGCAAAACACAGGAATTGGCACAAAATCCCAGCAGGCTCTGAAATTGCAGCAGGAGCAGTTCAAAACGGAGCGAAAAACCAGGAACCGAAAACAACGGGAACAGGAAAAACAGCAGCGGTTTGAACAGAAACAGCAGAAAAAGAAAGAGAAACACAGGGGCAGGTAACACGGCTCCTTGTTTCTTATATCAGTAGAAAACTGCGTCCCCTATGGCATAGAAACCTCCGGCGGGAGGCGCACTTCACGCAAGGGAAACTGGCTGCTGGAGCAGCCGCGCTCCGGCGCGAGTGTACGCTACTGCGCACATTAAAAAAAGGAATGTCTGCCGCCAATGACGAAGACAATACGGAAACCGCAGGGAAAGAGACCTTTGCGCCGGTGGCAAACAAAAAAGAGAAAGGAGAGCCTTCTAATGTCCAAATCAACCATAACCACCGTCCTCCCATTCGATGTCCACGCCGTGTGGACTTCGGTCACCGACGTCCGGCACTACGGCTGGCGCAGTGATTTAAGCAGGACGGAAGTGCGCTCGGAAAAAGAGTTTGTGGAGTATGCCAGGAACGGCTATGCCACCACCTTCACCGTCACAAAGCTGGAGTACTGTAAGCGATGGGAGTTTGACATGGAAAATACCAATATGAGGGGGCATTGGACTGGGGTGTTCCGATCCAGAGGAGACAACACAGAAATCCAGTTTACGGAAGTGGTGACGGCGAAAAAATGGATGTTAAAGCCCTTTGTGAAAGGGTATTTGAAAAAACAGCAGGCGAGATTTGTGACAGATCTAAAACAGGCGCTGCAAACACAGGGTGAAAAGGCAAAGACAAAACCGGCGGACCCATCATCCGCGCAAAGGAGGCAAATAAAATGATCACCTATCAGTTTGACGACAAAACACTCACAGCGGAACGTTTCCTTCCCTTCGTAAACCAGGTATGGCCAGGAAATTACGACCGGGAGAGCACCCAGACGGCCCTGGAAAAAACCATCAATATAACAGCCTGCGACGGGCCTGCCCTTGTGGGCTGCCTGCGGATCCTTTCCGACGGCTATTACTTTGGCACCATCACGGAACTGCTGGTTCTCCCTCAGTACCAGCGGAAGGGGATCGGAAAAAAGCTGCTCCGCCTTGCCAGGGAACACACCCCCACTATGCTGTATTTCGGCGCCCAGCCGGGACTGGAGCCGTTTTATGAAAAATGCGGTTGCCGGAAAAGTTTGCAGTCGTATGTGATAGAAAAAGAAGATGGCAGATAAAAGGGAACCTTGTATAGGAATGAAAGGAAGCGCAGCATGAACGAAAAAGAGCGGATCGCGTATTTCTATGAGGTGGTAGTGTCGGAAAACCGTTTGGACCAGCTGCCGCAGTTTGTATCCGAGGACTGTGTTCAGGTGGTGGGGAAGGAGACCGTCTTTCTGGGCCTGGAAGGAATGGGGAAACACCTGACGGCGGTGAGAGAGACCTACCCGGACTATACCATGAAACTGGTGCGCCAATACATGGACGGGGCGTATGTGATTTCCGAGTTTGTGATGGAAGGGACTCTGAAGGGAACGTTTGCCGGCATCCAGCCCACAGGGGAAAAGCTGGTGTTCACTGGCGTGAATATCGACAAGGTAGCGGATGGGAAAATCGTGGAGCATGGAGGTGCGGTCAATACCTTTGAGACGTTCCTGGAACATGGGTTGATCGGGCCGGTTTCGGCGGCAGGAGATCCCACAGCTTTCCCGGAGGGAACGGCAGGCGGCGGAGAGTAGGAAACACCCCTCCCTCACATCAACATCCCCACCCCCACCCCATGACACCCCGCCAAAAACAGCGGCCCAAAGGTGCGCAGCCGGCTTTTCAGCGATATGCCGATCAGGGCATCCGCCAGCTGCAATATCATCATCGCCGCCGTCACCGCCAGCAAAAGGCCGGGGGCGGCGGCGCGGAGGGGGATGGCGGCGAGAAAGGTGAGGGCCAGCCCTCTGGCCAGCAGGTAGAGGGCGTTGGCCCGGCCGTTTCCCCGCTCACGGAAAACAGCGGCCAGGGCGAACCCAACGCCCAGAAGGGCGCTGATAAAAGTGGTATAGGCAGTAAACCAGTATTCCATAACTCCTCCTTCCGGCAGAATGATCCGCCAAAATACTTTTTCAAAATCATCCGCCTAAATCAAAACATCGGCCAAAATCATCGCATCGGCCAAAAACATCGGCCAAAACATCGGCCAAAACCGTCCGCCAGAACGGTTTCGCCCGCCGGCCGCCTCAAATAGCCTGCGCCCCCATTTCCACAGAATTTCTCAATCCACCATCCATCAGACATCCAGTTCAGATGCGCAATCGCTATCTTTCACTCATTTACTCATTCGTTCCACGCCTCCCGCAGCGCCAGTCCGCATTCAAACCCCAGAGCCATATATTTTTCCGTCTCGGAAACCCCGTACTGAGCCAAATCCCGGATGTCCCAGGTTTGGGTACTCAAATCGTCTGCCCCGTACAGAAACTGGAGAAAGGGAATGCCACGGTAGCGGGCGGCGGCAATCATGGAGGCGCACTCCATCTCCACCGCCAGACAGCCGTCCTCCCGCCGTTCCCGGATGACCGGCACCGTTTCCCGGTAAATCCCGTCGGAGGTCCACGTCTTTCCCTTCACGTAAGGACAGCCGCAGGCGGAAAGCACCCGCTCCAAGACCTGGACCGAGCGGGGATCCATTTCGATTTCCGGGGACGGAGGGGCATAGTGATAGCTGGTGCCCTCGTCCCGGACGGCAGAGACGGGGATGATAATGCGGCCCTTCACCGCCTCATCGTCCAGCACCCCGCAGGAGCCGAACAGCACGAAGGTTTCCGCCCCCATGGCCACCACCTCCTCAAACCCGGAAACGCAGGCGGGAGCTCCCACCCTGGACAGGTAAAAGGCGATGTCTGTCCCGCGATAGCGGAGGCGGTAGACGGGAAGGACGCCGTTGGCGGTGTAAAGCTCCGCGATCTGCTCTGTGCCCTCAAGGGAGGCAAAGGCCTGGATCATGGCCTCCGAAAACGTGGAGACACACAGCTTTGGAAAGCCGTCCACCGGTTTGGTGGTGTCAGAAGGGGAAAATAAAGCCGGTTCAGAAAGCTCTGTCCGTTGAAAAATGGTGCGAATGGTTCGGTTTTGTGCCATTTGTCGTCCTCCTTTCTCATCTGTGTCCCATAATACCACAAAACAGGCGGGAAGTCACGAATCCTCGCGAACGCCGTTTGCCTGCCGGGTTTTCCTGTCCCGCCGGAAACAAGGCTGGAAAAAGACGGAAAATTCTGATAAAATGGAGACAAATGAACCGTCAAACAGAAAAAGGGAGGAAAAGACCATGAATGGAGGCGTTCTGCTGATTCCGTTTCTGGCTGTGCGGTTTCTGCTGCCGCCGGCCTTTGACTCCGCGGCTTTGAGACGGGCCGCCTATTTTGCGCCCATGCAGGGGGCAGAGAGGCTCGCCTACGGCGTTTATCAAATATCCAATACTGGCATATTCCTATACCTGTTCTTTTTAAAGATTTCTGCTGCTCTGTCCTGGCCCTTTTGCGCGGGGGCAGCCTGCTATGGGATAGGGCTTTGCCTCTTAAGCGCCTCTCTGGTGGCCTTTTCCCGTCCGGACTGCGGGAAAATGAAGGAAACCGGGCTTTACCGCCTTTCCCGCAATCCCATGTACGTGGCGTATTTCATCTGCTTTTTGGGGATGGCTCTGCTGACCCGGTCAGTTCTGCTTTTTGGGCTGGTGGCCGTGTTTCAGATTTCGGCCCACTGGGTGATTCTGGCGGAGGAGAGATGGTGCCTGGAACAGTTCGGAGAGCGTTACCGGCGGTATATGGGAAAGGTGAGACGCTATATTTGACACGATTGGATGAAAATCACAAGGCATTTCCCTCTAGCTGGTAGAAATTAGGGAAAATATGTAGTATAATGAATAAATCTTGAGAAACTGCAGCGGGGACCGGCCGCCGGCGTAAAGGCGTGCTGCCGGGTGCCCGTTTTTCGGGCGGCTTTCAGGACAGTGGGTGATGAGGAGAGTGGAGACTTTGGCTGTGCTGCGTATCCGGATGCTGGGCAATCTGTCAATGGAATATAATGGAAAAGAAGTGGAGCGGGATTTTTCCGGAAATGGGAAAATTCTCCAGCTCTTTCTGATCTTGGCGTGGGCCGGGGAAAAGGGGATCAGCCGCGGGAAACTGCAGGACTACCTCTACGACGTGCGCACGGCCAATTCCGGAAACGCCCTGCGGGTGACGCTTTCCAGACTGCGGCGTCAGCTGGCGGACAACGGCGTGACGGGGCCGGATGCCATTCAGTACCGCGGCGGGGTCTACGTGTTGAATGACGACGCCCTGGAGCTGGAAGTGGATGCCGTCCTTTTGGAGCGGGCCTGCTCCCGCGCCTTTCAGGACCGGGATCCGGAGAGCCGGCTGGCCCTTTTGGAGCAGGCGGCCGGATATTACAAGGGAGAGTTCCTGCCTGCCATGTCCGGGGATTCCTGGGTGGAGGCCATGCGGGGAAAATACCAGGGCCTTTATGAAAACTGTATTCGGGAGGCCTGTGCGCTCCTGAAAAGCCGGAATGACCAGGAAAAAGTGGCGGCTCTGTGCGCCCAGGCGCTGCAGGTCTGCCCTATGGACGAGTGGAGCGAGTGGCTGATTGAGAGCCTGCTGGCACTGGGAAAATACCGGGAGGCGAAAAAGGCCTACGACGAGGCTGCCAGCCTGTTTTTCGGTCATGAGGGCCAGGAACCGTCCAGAAACCGCATGGAAAAATTCCGGAAGATGGGCAGCAAAATCCAGATGATGGAGCGAAGCAGCCAGGACGTGAAGGACGGGCTTAAGGAGGAAGGGGACATTTCCGGCGCCTACCGGTGCAGCTATCCAGGCTTTCTGGACTGTTTCCATATGTGTGTGCGGATGGCGGAGCGGAAGGATTCCGGCAGCTATCTGATGATCTGCACCGTGGTCAGCCGCAATGGCAGGGAGGTCCAGAGCGAGAGCCGCATGGGCTATTATTCGGAACTGCTCTGTCAGGTGGCAGGGAGCCAGCTGCGGCGGGGAGATGTGTATACCGTATACCGTCCCGGCCAGGTGCTGATTTTGCTCAACTTCCTGAGGAAAAAGAACCTGGAGTCCGTAAAGGAGCGGCTGCGTTCCGGTTTTCGGGAAAAGAGCGCCAGAAAGGCTACCCTGCGGTTTGAGACGATGGACGTGTTTTACTGGCAGAATCAGGAGGAACGGGCGCGGGATCAGGGATGATAGAGGCCGTCCCGGGGATTTGTGAACAATATAACGAAACTTGTCAAAATCTCCCGGATCGGATATGCTGAAAGCAGATATGATCGAAGGCATAAAAAACAGGAGAGACATTATGGGACAGAAGAAATTTTTAGTTTGCATTGATTCAGACGGCTGCGCCATCGACACTATGGACGCGAAACACAAGCTCTGTTTTGCCCCTCTGATGGTGGAAAAATGGCATATGGAGGCGCACCGGGCGGAGTCGGAGGAGATCTGGAATCACATCAGCCTCTATTCCATGGACCGGGGGATCAACCGGTTTAAGGGCCTGGAGATGACCTTGAAGGAGTGTGTGAAACGCGGATTCCTGCAGGAGGATCTGACGGATTTCTCCAGCTGGCTGCGGGAGACGGACGTATTTTCCAACGGCAGTCTGGAAAAGCGGGCGGGGAGGGAAAAAAGCCCCATTCTGGAAAAGGTTCTGGACTGGTCCATCACCAGCAATCAGGCCATTGCCGCCCTGCCGCCCAGCCAGGCCTTCGACGGAGTGAAGGAAACCTTGGCCCTCATGAGCGGACAGGCGGAGCTGGCGGTGGTGTCCTCTGCCAACCGGGAGGCGGTGGAGGCGGAGTGGAACCGCCACGGCCTTCTCCCCTTTGTGAAGGAGGTTATGGCCCAGGATTCCGGCTCCAAGGCAGCCTGCATCGCCAGGCTGATGAAGGAAGGCGGATTTGACGGAGACCACGTCCTCATGATCGGCGATGCGCCGGGGGATCAAAAGGCGGCGGAAAGGAACGGGGCCTTATTTTTCCCGTCCATCATCCGCCGGGAGACAAAGAGCTGGAAACGGCTCCGGGAGGAAGGCTTTGACCGGTTTGTAGCGGGAACCTACCGGGGAGCGTACGCCGATGGGCTGGCGGAGGAGTTTCTGGAGGCCCTTCGATGAGCGCCGGGGAAAAATCCGCTGTGGAAAAGACGAATGTGATGCGCCTTTTGGAGCAGGCGGGCATTTCCTATGAGGCCAGGGAGTACGAGGTGGACGAGAAGGATCTCTCCGGCTCCCACGCCGCGGACGTCATGGGGGAAGACCACGACAGCGTGTTTAAAACCCTGGTGCTGAAGGGGGAGCGGACGGGGTATCTGGTCTGCTGCATTCCCGTGGACGAGGAGCTGGATCTGAAAAAGGCGGCCAAGGCTGCCGGGGATAAAAAGGTGGAGATGCTCCCCATGAAGGATCTCCTTGGCGTTACCGGCTACATCCGGGGCGGCTGTTCCCCTGTGGGGATGAAAAAGAAATTCCCTACTTATATAGAAGAAACGGCGATTTTATTTGACCGGATCGCGGTGAGCGCAGGGATGCGGGGCAAGCAGATTTTGGTGTCTCCGGAGGCGTTGGCCGGATATGTGGACGGGACATTTGTCTCCCTTACAAAGGAATAATCAGTTGACATAAGGCAGAGGAGTCAAAATCTCCCCTGCCTTAAATGTTAAATTATTTAACAAAAATGTAATAATTACAGAAACGGGCTATTCGCAGACTGCATAAAAAACTTCGTATTATCCGGCCATAATTTAGGAATATGAACCATAAGAACAAAAATGAAATGAAAATTTAAAGAAGATTGTGACAAAATTGTGAAAAAACGATTGACTTTTGTAACAATCCTCCAATATAATTTTGGGCGTCACCCCGGAACAAGGAGGAATGTGTATGCTGACTTTAACGTGTCATCGTTTTGCGGCAGCCGCGGCAACGGTAGCCGTAACGGCTGTGGTGGCCTTAACCACCGGCAGCATTGAAACTGGCGGCCCCTTAAACGCCATGGCGGAGACCGTATCGGCTCCGGCAGCGGCAGAGACCACTGCCACCAGAACGATATACAGTACAAAAGAAGGCCAAACAGGTCCTGGCCATGTGATCGACGCGAAATTGAATGTGAACATTGCCGACGCAGAGGCCTTAAGGGATGGAAGAATGCTTGCGGGCGGTCTGATTCAGAAGACCGTGCAGGAACAGCTGGAAAAAGAGGAGCTTCTGAAACAGCAGGCAGAGGAGAATATCAGGCTGCTGGAGGAGCAGGAAAAGCAGGCCGCGCGGGCGGCGATCAACTGCTCCGCCGAAGATTACAATACGCTTTTGCGGATCGTGCAGGCCGAGGCCGGCGTCTGCGATGAGAAAGGAAAGATCCTGGTGGCCAACGTGATCATCAACCGGGTAAAAAGTCCCCGGTTCCCCAACACGGTCACCGGCGTCGTATATCAGAAAAACCAGTTTTCCCCGGTTTCCAACGGCAGTATCAACCGGGTCCGGATCACCCAGGAGACCATCGACTGTGTGGACCGGGCGCTGGCGGGAGAGGACTACTCCCAGGGCGCGCTGTTTTTCATGAACCGGAGCCGTTCCCGGAGAGGGGCGGTGGGCTGGTTTGACAGAAGTTTAACATATTTATTTGCCCACGACGGGCATGAATTTTTCAGATAGGCCGTTTGCGGGAGCGGCCTGGAAGGGTTGACGAATAGAGAGAAATCCTGTAAGATTAGGCATAGCCTGATGGATGAGAGAGGACTGGTCATCATGTGGCCGGTCCTTTTTGTTGTCGTAGGAAACGGTGTTTCCCGCGAATGGGAGAAAGAGGATGAAGGACTATTTACTGTTTGATCTGGATGGAACACTGACGGACCCGGAGGAGGGGATCACCAAGGCCGTGCAGCTGGCGCTGGCCCACTTTGGAATTCAGGTGGAAGACCGGACGCAGCTGCGTCCGTTTATCGGGCCGCCCCTCTGGGATCAGTTCACCGAGTGGGGGCTGACGGGAGAGCAGGCGAATGAGGCCGTGTCCGTGTTCCGGGAATACTATCTGGAAAAGGGCGTTTACGAAAATAAGGAGTACGCCGGTATCCGGGAGATGCTGGGGGCGCTGAAGGGCGCCGGCTACCGCCTGTACGTGGCCACCTCCAAGCCGGAGGGGACGGCAAAGATCGTCACGGACTACTTCGGGCTCACAGAGCTGTTTGACCGGGTGGCCGGAGCCAGCACCGATCAGGAGCGGGTGCGGAAGGCGGATGTGATCCGCTATCTGCTGGAGGCGGAGGGCATCACCGACCTGTCCGCGGCGGTGATGATCGGAGACCGGAAACACGACGTGCTGGGAGCGAAAGAGGTAGGGATGGATTCCATCGGCGTGCTCTATGGCTACGGAGACCGGGACGAGCTGGAGACGGCGGGAGCCGGGTATATCGCGGCCACAGTGGAGGAGCTGGAGGAGTTTCTTCTGGCCCAGGCGGACTAAAGGGAGGAAAACATGGAGGCTTATTCCGGATTTGCGCAGGTTTACGACCTGTTTATGGACAATGTCCCATACGACGATTGGTGCCGGTATCTCACCGGCCTTTTAAAGGACTGGGGCGTAGAAGACGGACTGGTGCTGGATTTGGGCTGCGGCACAGGAGCCATGACGGAGCGGCTGGCGGCAGCCGGCTACGACATGATCGGGGTGGACAATTCCGAGGAAATGCTGGAAATCGCCATGGAAAAGCGGGCGGCCTCCGGGCGGGACATCCTGTATCTGCTCCAGGATATGAGGGAGTTTGAGCTCTACGGCACCGTGAGAGCAGTGGTGTCCGTCTGCGACTCCATGAACTACATTTTGGACCTGGAGGATTTGACCCAGGTGTTCCGCCTGGTGAACAATTATCTGGATCCCGGCGGCATTTTTGTGTTTGATCTGAACACGGAGTACAAGTACCGGCAGATGGGGGATGAGACCATCGCCGAAAACCGGGAGGACGGCAGCTTTATCTGGGACAACTACTATGACGAAGAAGAACGGCTCAACGAGTATGAGCTGGCTGTTTTCGTAAAAGAGGGAGACCAGGGGCTGTACCGGAAATATGAGGAAACCCACTACCAGCGGGCCTACTCCCTGGAGGAGATACGGGCAGCGGGGGAGAGGGCCGGAATGGAATTTCTGGCGGCCTATGACGCCTTCACCAGGGAGGCGCCGAAGGCGGATTCCGAGCGGATTTACCTGGTGTTTCGGGAAAGAGGAAAAGACAGAGAGAGGATGAAGGAACAATGACAGATTATATTGTGAGAGCGACGGCGGCGGAGGGACAGATCCGCGCCTTCGCGTCAACGACGAGGGAGCTGGTGGAGACCGCCAGGGCGGCCCACAACACCAGCCCGGTGGCCACGGCGGCCTTAGGACGGCTGCTGACGGCGGCAGGGATGATGGGCGTGATGATGAAGGGGGAGAAGGACCTGCTCACCATCAAGATCCAGGGCGACGGCCCCATCGGCGGCCTGACGGTGACGGCGGACGCCAAAGGGGATGTAAAGGGCTATGCCTTTAATCCCGGTGTCATGCTCCCGCCAAACGCCAAGGGAAAGCTGGACGTGGGCGGCGCCCTGGGAGTGGGCGTGCTCAGCGTGATCCGGGATGTGGGCTTAAAGGAGCCCTACGTGGGCCAGACCATTCTGGTAACCGGTGAGATCGCGGAGGATCTGACCTATTACTACGCTACTTCGGAGCAGACTCCGTCCTCCGTGGCCCTGGGCGTTCTGATGAACACGGACAACACCGTGCGCCAGGCCGGCGGCTTTATGATCCAGCTTATGCCGGGGGCCTCCGACGAGATTGTGACGAAACTGGAGCGGACCCTGGGGGAGATCACCTCCATCACCAGCCTGCTGGATGCCGGAAACAGCCCGGAGATGATCCTGGAGCACATTTTGGGAGAGTTCGGCCTGGAGATCCTGGACCGCCTTCCCACCCGCTTTGTCTGCAACTGCACCAAGGACCGGGTGGAGAAAGCCATCGTCAGCATCGGGAAAAAGGAGATCCAGGAGATGATCGACGACGGAAAGAGCATTGAGGTGAACTGTCATTTCTGCAACAAGCACTACGAGTTTACGGTAGAGGAGCTGCGGGAACTTTTGGAGCAGGCGAAATAGGAGGGGCGGCGCCATGAAGATGGAACCCTATGTGCGGGTGACCCAGTACCATGAGACGGATCAGATGGGCATTATCAACCACATCAACTACATCAAGTGGCTGGAGGAGGCCCGCGTGGATTTTCTGGAAAAGCTGGGCTACGGCTATGAGAAAAGCGTGGAGCAGGGCATTGACTTCGCGGTGCTGGGGATCAGCTGCCGGTATCTGAAAATGACCAGGTTCCGGGAAACGGTGAAGATTTACGTGACAGGCAAGGTGTTAAAGCCCATGCGGATGACTCTGGCCTACCAGGTGGTGGGAGAGGACGGCAGCCTCCGTTTCACCGCGGAGAGCGAACACTGCTACTACTCGTCGGCAAAGGGCCGCCCTGTGGCTTTAAATAAGGAGCTGCCGGAGCTTTACGCCCTGATGGAGAGCTGCATGGAGCCGGAGGACGGGAATTCCTAATTCATAACCGGATGTTCCTTCCATGGCCAGGGGATTTTTCCTGCCATGGAAAACGGCGGTTCCTATGACGGCTGGCTGCGGCACAAAGGCCACCGCCACCGGCGGATGTGCGTTTCCTATCGAGGAAAATAGCTGCTGATGCGGCCGCGCTCCGGCGCGAGTGTGCGCTACTGTGCATACTTTAAAAAAATAAGACAAAAATGGGAAAGCGCCCATGCCTCCGGAACACCGGCGGCGGGGCGCTTTCCCGCAATCACGTTTCAATCCATAGAACTTCTTTCAAAAAAATAAGATTTATTTAATGAAAAAGGTACATTGGTTGGCCCATTATAAAAATTATAACTTCGTAACGTTGGTTGCCTGAGGTCCTTTCGTGCCGTTTACTACGTCGAACTCAACGGCTGCGCCCTCGTCTAAGGACTTGAAACCTTCCATGTTCAGTCCGGTGTAGTGTACGAATACGTCATTTCCCTGCTCATCGCAGATGAAACCGTATCCCTTCTGGTTGTTAAACCACTTAACTGTACCCTTCATATGATACCTCCAAAAATAAAATGAAAATGGTGTAGGCCGCGTTTGCCGCGGCTACGTACAGAATAGCATAGTTTCCTGGGAGTGTCAAACGATTTCAGAAGGATTTCCGCGCTTCTCCCGCGGGGAGCCGGGGGCGGAAAAATCCTCGTTTTCCGGCAGGGCGATGATCTCCTCCCCGATCTGTTCCACCGTTTTTCCGGCGGTGTCCACTTTCCAGGTGTTCAGGGCCTCATAGAGGGGAAGGCGGGAGAGGCTTCGCTCCACCACGTCCTCCGTCCGGATCCCGGCGGCCACGTCCCTCATGAGCCGCTCCGTCAGCTCCCGTTCCCCGCACACCAGGGAAATGGCTTTTACGGCACAGTCCGGCCGGCGGACGGAGGAGAGGATGGCATCCAGGATGTCCTGCTGGTGCAGCACCCAGCAGAAGATGACGGTTTCGTAGGCGGAGCAGTGGAGAAACTGGTTCAGGAGAAAGCAGATATTTGTAAGGACCATGGCCTTCGTCTCCTCCGTCACCTGAAAGGGATGGGAGTCCCAGCACCAGTCTCCGTCTAAAAATACGCTGCCAGGGAGCCGCCGTTTCAGATGCTGGCACAGGGTGGTTTTTCCCACGCCCATGGGGCCGCCGATAAGATATAGGGTTTTCAAAGGGATTCCTCCTTTTTGGCAAATGATTTCTGAACCCTATTTTACTACATCTGTTTGGGGTGGGAAAGAGGAAACCCGGGAAATCCCATGAATGGGAATGGACTTTCCCGCCCTGCCATGCTATACTAGGCGGCAGAATGAAAGAAAAACGGATCCGGATAGGAAACCACCACAGGAGCGCGGCCGCGGGCGCGCTCCTGTTTTCCGGCGTCCGCCCGCGGGAAATGAGGCGCAGACTATGAAACTGAACCATATATGGGGACATTTTAAGACTATCACCACCCACAAATGGCTGGTGATGAAAAATTGCTTTCGCATCGGGCTGTACCGCCAGGGCTTGCTCCACGATTTGTCCAAATACGGCTGGACGGAGTTTTCCACCGGGGGGCGCTACTATCAGGGAAACCGCAGCCCCAACGCGGCGGAGCGGGAGGAAAAGGGCTATTCGGCGGCCTGGCTCCACCACAAGGGCAGAAACCGCCATCATCTGGAATACTGGATGGATGTGTCTCCGAAAGGGAAAGAGGCGGGGATGGTGGGAGTGAAAATGCCATTAAACTACGTGATGGAGATGATGATGGACCGGATCGCCGCCTCCAAGGTGTACCGGGGAAAGGACTACACCGACGGCTCCTCCTGGGAATACTTC
>OLRK01001580.1_pt1 | contig 18047 bp, 7 predicted proteins | sample 1672911 | NCBI WGS metagenome assembly OLRK01 (sample SAMEA3136736, study PRJEB25190) | human gut metagenome | biome: human gut; feature: human-associated habitat; material: faeces | place: Austria | collected 2013 | reverse complement strand
GATTGTGCATAATCGGAGGAAACAGAGGAATTTTGCACAAAAGTAGGTGGAGATTGTGCATAATCAGGGGAAAAAGTTGAATCCTGCACAATTAGAGTGCGGGATTGTGCATAATCAGGGAAAAAAGTCGAATCCTGCACAAAGCCGGGCAGAAATTTTGCATTTTAAGCCATAAAAGTTGATTTCTGAACAATCTTTAGTGGAGTTCATCGGAAGTCTGTGATAAGAGATGGAGTAAATATAGGAAATGCATTGTGATGTACGAAGGATCTTGTAGAAATACAGGATCCTTTTCTTGTCACAGGAAAGATCATTTTATGACAGAAAAATGCTCTGCGAGGATTGCTGTGGGGAGGAGTTTAATACCCTAATCTTTTCTTAAAAAATCCAGTTAAAATACATGGCAGGTTTTCATTTTTGTCTGAACAGAAAGAAATAATATGTTACAATAGAAGCAGTCAGTATGAAAGCAGTTATTCATAGCAATAATCCGTATGAAAACAGGAGGAGACAATATGTTATTTGAAATGCCGAAATACCATCACCCGGATTTTACAAAGCCGGAGTTTGTGAATGCGCCAGATGTAAAAATCGCCATTGCAGAGCAGGATGGAGTTGCACCGGAATATTATCACAGCACATCCATGTATCCGGAATATTTTAAAATTAACGGAAGATGGATTCTTGCAGAGGAAAGCCGCATGGATTCCAGTGTGATTCTCTGTGATGACGGCCATCTGGAGGTAGTGGAAAATAGAAATATCAAAAAGGGCGATCAGGTGATTCTGGGGCGGACGGAAAAATGTGAAGAAGGGATCTATATGCACTGTCATGGATTTATAGATGAGACAGAGGCGCTGGAGGATCAGTTTGTATTTCGTCAGGGACGAAGCCGGGAAACCTCTTATGCACGGGATTATGATCGGCTCATGAGCTTGCTTAAATATGAAAAGGAACACGGTGGAAATGTAGTATGGGTTATGGGGCCGGCCTTTGCTTTTGATTATGATGCAAGAAGGGCTATGCAGGCAATGGTTGAGCATGGCTACGCTCAGGGGCTTCTGGCAGGAAATGCTCTGGCAACTCATGATTTAGAAGGCGCGCTGCTTCATACAGCATTGGGACAGGATATTTATACGCAGAAATCCCAGCCAAACGGACATTATAATCACCTGGATGTGATTAATAAAGTCAGACGCAGCGGTTCGATTGCACAGTTTATAGAGGACTACCACATTGACAACGGAATTATGTACAGTATTGTAAAAAATAAAATTCCTTTTGTCTTAACTGGATCCATTCGGGATGATGGTCCTTTGCCGGAGGTATATGGAGACGTATATGAGGGAGCGGCAGCCATGAGAGGGCTGGTCAAAAAATCCACCACAGTTATCTGTCTGGCAACGATGCTTCACACCATTGCCACAGGCAATATGACACCGTCCTTCCGCGTTCTTCCAGGGGGAGAGATTCGTCCGGTATATCTTTATACTGTTGATGCAGATGAGTTTGTTGTGAATAAGCTGCTTGATCGAGGAAGTTTGTCTGCAACAACAATTGTTACTAATGTACAGGATTTTATTACCATAGTAGCAAAGGGTCTTGGGGTAATTGACTAGAGAACGGGTGCTTTATATAAAGTAAGGAGGAGCAAATGGGGGTTCACGTAAAAAGTGAAATAGGAACATTAAAGCGTGTTATGCTGCATCGTCCAGGAAGAGAATTGGAGCAGTTGGTTCCAGGGGAACTGGAACGGCTGTTATTTGATGACATTCCTTATTTGAAAACGGCAAGACAGGAGCATGACCAGTTTGCGGAACTTTTGAGAAGAAATCATATAGAGGTTTTGTATCTGGAAGATTTGATGGCGGAGACATTAAAGCTAAATGAGCATTTAAAAGAGAAATTTATCGAGGAATTTATTTGCGACAGTGGAAATAATGCATATCTAAATAAGAAGGTATTAAAAAAATATCTAATGTCTATAGCTGATGAAAAAACACTGGTGGAAAAGACCATGGAAGGCATTTTTTTTGATGAAATTGCATCAGAAGGAAAAAATCCATTGGTAGATATGGTTCGTAATCACAAGCGCTTTCTTACGGATCCGATTCCTAATTTATATTTTACGCGAGATCCTTTTGCAATAATAGGAAATGGTGTAAGTATCCACAAAATGTATTCAGGTACGAGACGCAGAGAAACGATTTATGGAAAATACATTATGGAGCATCATCCTGATTTTGCAGGAACAGTGAATCAGTATTACAAGAGAAATGATTTGTTCAGTATCGAGGGCGGAGATATTTTGAATTTGAGCAATCGGGTTCTGGCAATTGGAATTTCTCAGAGAACAACGCCCGAGGCCATTGAATTGCTGGCAAAGAGGATCTTTGCAGATGAATATTCAGAGGTAGAAACAATTCTGGCATTAGATATCCCTAATATCCGTGCGTACATGCATTTAGATACAGTATTAACACAGGTGGATTATGATAAATTCACGGTTTATCCCGGCATTTTAGGAAGTCTCAGAATTTATGAAATTTGTAAGGGAGATAAAGAAGAGACATTAAATGTGTCAGAGTTAGAACAGAGTCTGGCAGTTATTTTAGCTACACATTTGGGATTAGATAAAATCACACTGATTCATTGCGGCGGTAAAAACGGCATAGCTTCTGAACGTGAACAGTGGAATGACGGTTCGAATACGTTAGCCATTGCTCCTGGAAAGGTGGTTGTGTATGATAGAAACAATATTACAAACCAGATTCTCCGGGATCATGGATTGGAGGTATTGGAAATTGCCAGTTCAGAGCTTTCAAGAGGAAGAGGAGGTCCGCGCTGTATGAGTATGCCGTTGGTGCGGGGAGATATTTAAAAGAAAAAAAACCAAGGTCTCAGAATCCTGACGCACGGATTCTGAGACCTTTAAAATAAGGCACGTTGTTATTTTTTCTTTTTATTCGTTCCAGAAGCGGCATCTCTGGCCTTCCACTCAGCCAGCAGCCGTTCAAATTCTTCTTCCTCTCCGGACTGCATCAGACGCTTTCTGCGGGCTTCCCGGCGGCGGGCCAGGGCCTCAGCTTCTTTTCTGCGCCGGTAAACAATCCAGGCAGCAGCTGCTGCAATCAAACCAAGGGCAAGAACAATTCCGACCCCTTTCATGATGATTCCCAGGGCAGCAGGGGTAAGCCCTCCTTTGGAGGAACCAGGCAGATTGGATGGCGTTGCTTCCTCGGTCTCGGATACCTCCGTCTCTTCCGGTACAGTTTCCGGTTCTTCATCCCCTATCAGAACGCCGTCCTTTGCCATCAGATAGGCAGTTCCAATTATACGCTCATTGTAGGTGTAGGTAAAAAGAGCAACAGCACGCTCCGGGTGATTCTCAGGAAGAGGATCCAGGGAAAGCTCTGCGTCGCTGAAGGTAGAGCCCAAAGGAAGCGTGATTACGCTTTCCGGGTCAACCATCAGATCCGATGCCTGGAAGGAGCCACGATCCAGATTGATGATTTCGTCGCCGGTTACATAACGGCTTTCATAATCTGCAATTACAGCATTCTGAAAGTTTCGGAAGCCAAAGGAAAGAAGCTCGGTGCTGTCAGTAAAATACTGCCGGGGCTGGCCCTTTAAGACAACAGAAACCAGTCTTCTGCCGTCTTTTTCTGCATAAGTAACCAGCGTATTTCCTGCGGCCTGAAGATAACCGGTTTTTCCTGCCTTTGCCGGGGAATAATAAAAATCATCGCCTTCTTTTAACAGGCGGTGTTCCTGATTGACAGTCAGACCGCCGGGATAATTGATAGTAGGAGCCAGCTTATGGGTTTTTACAGAGCTGATTTCCAGAAGGGTTTCGTTCTGGTAGGCAGCCTGGGCAATCAGGGCCATATCGTAGGCAGTGACATACTGGGTATCGCCGTTCAATCCGGAAGGATTATCAAAATGGCTTTCCGTACAGCCCAGCTCGGCCAGCTTGTCATTCATCATATCCACAAAGGCCGGAATAGAACCAGCTACATGCTCAGCCAGGGCATTGGCTGCCTGATTGGCAGAAACAAGAAGAAGTCCGTAGAGGCAGTCCTCTACAGTAAGGGTATCTCCGGGGACAACGCCCAGTTTGTTTCCGCTGTCAGATTCTACACTGTTGCAGGCGGTTTCTGTGAAAGTAACCATTTCATCCGGCTGCGCGTGTTCCAGAACTATCAGAGCAGTCAGAATTTTGGTAATGCTGGCAGGCGGGTATGGAACATGGATATTCTGTCCGAAGAGAATGGCTCCGGAATCGGCGTCCATAACGATTCCGGCCTCAGCCTGAATTCCTGTATCAGCCGGCCAGTCCGGTCTGGCCCAGGCAGTGCCGGTAAAAAGCTGGCAGGCCAGCAAAAGGCACAGTAATTGTTTTATCTTTTGTTTCAATGGAAAATTACCTCCAATTCTGATCAAATTCACACAATCTTATCATACCGTATTGAGGAGGATTATTCAAGAGAAAATCTGCTGGCCATTTGTTGTAATAGTTCAGCCTGAACTGTTACTATTTGTCTGAAAACAGCCTCCTTTTCCTGGTTTTCTGCGCTACAAATTGGTTCAAAATATTATTAAAATTCCTCTTCCAATCCAGAGGGTTTTGTAGTATGATATTACAGGACACCAGATATAGATAAAAATGGTGAAATAAAAAACAATATCTAGTATGCATCTCCCCTTTTTTTCAGATAGATAGTATCTGTTCAGAACGGAGTATCTTCTTGTTCGGCAAAGCCGGACAAGAAGCATCGGAGATTCCTCCGATGTGAGAACTAGCAGGAAAATTCGCTTACAAGCAAGCTTGACACGAATTTTTCTGCTAGTTCTCCCGCCGTCCTGAATAGTTACGATAGATAGCGGAAAAGCGAAAAAGGGGGAAAACGGCTGTCAGCCCGGCACAAGCGGGGGCTGACATTGAGGCATAATTATAGAAGTAAGGGAGCTGCAGGAAAATGGAAGTAAAGACCAACGTAATTAAAAGAAACGGCAAGGAAGTGTCTTTTGATATTTCCAAGATTGAGAATGCAATCCGGAAGGCAAACCAGAATGTAGAGCGGATTCATCAGATGAATGATTATCAGATCCGGGCAGTTGCAGACAACATTGCTCAGCAGGTTGGAGAATCCACCCACGCTGTGAACGTAGAGGATATTCAGGATATGGTAGAGACCGGCATTATGGAAATGCGCGGTTACGAGGTTGCGCAGAAGTATGTGCGTTACCGCTACAAACGGGAGCTGACCCGTAAGTCCAATACCACAGATAATGGAATTCTGTCTCTGATCGAGCATATCAATGAAGAAGTAAAGCAGGAGAATTCCAATAAAAACCCAGTGATCAACTCCACACAGAGAGACTATATGGCTGGTGAGGTCAGCAAGGATTTAAGCCGCCGGGTACTTCTGCCAGAGGAGATTGTACAGGCCCATGAGGCAGGAATTATCCATTTCCATGATACAGACTATTATGCTCAAAAGGAGCACAACTGTGATTTGATCAATCTGGAGGATATGCTTCAGAATGGTACGGTAATCAGCGAAACTATGATTGAAAAGCCCCACAGCTTCTTTACTGCCTGCAACGTAACGACACAGATTGTAGCTCAGGTGGCCAGCAATCAGTATGGCGGCCAGTCCTTTACCCTGTCTCATCTGGCTCCCTTTGTGGATGTAAGCCGTCAGAAGCTGAAAAGAAGCGTGACTGCAGAGCGCCAGGAATGCGGCGAATCTATGGACGAGGCTATTATCAATAAAGTAGTTGAGCGCCGTCTGCGGGAAGAGGTAAAGAGCGGAATTCAGACCATTCAGTATCAGTTGATTACTTTGATGACCTGCAACGGACAGGCTCCCTTTGTAACCGTGTTTATGTACCTGGACGAGGTTCCGGAGGGACAGACAAGAGACGACCTTGCCATGATTATTGAAGAAGTTCTGATCCAGAGAATGCAGGGCGTAAAAAATGAAAAGGGCGTATGGATTACACCGGCGTTCCCGAAGCTGATTTATGTGCTGGACGAGGATAATATTACAGAGGATTCCAAGTACTGGCATCTGACAGAGCTGGCAGCCAAATGTACAGCAAAGAGAATGGTTCCGGATTATATTTCTGCCAAGATTATGCGCCAGTTAAAGAGAGGCAATGTATATACCTGTATGGGATGCCGTTCCTTCCTGACTGTGGAGGATTCTCAGCGCAATCCCGATGGAAGCCACAAGTTCTACGGACGTTTCAACCAGGGTGTTGTGACCATTAACCTGGTGGATGTGGCATGCTCCTCTGAGGGAGATATGGATCGGTTCTGGGAGATTCTGGAGGAACGTCTGGAACTTTGCCACCGGGCGCTTCGCTGCCGCCATGAGCGCCTTCTGGGCACTATCTCTGATGTAGCTCCGATTCTGTGGCAGAACGGCGCTCTGGCCAGACTGAAAAAGGGCGAAACCATTGATCGTCTGCTGTTTAACGGTTATTCCACCATTTCTCTGGGCTATGCAGGCCTTTACGAAATGTGCGTTCGGATGACCGGAAAATCTCACACCTCACCGGAGGGCAAGCCCTTTGCTCTGCAGGTAATGCAGAAATTAAATGACAAGTGTGCAGAGTGGAAGGCAGCGGAAAATATCAGCTATTCTGTGTACGGAACTCCTATGGAGTCTACTACCTACAAATTTGCCAAATCCCTGCAGAAGCGGTTCGGCATTATTCCGGGAGTAACGGATAAAAACTACATTACCAACAGCTACCATGTTCATGTGTCTGAGGAGATTGACGCTTTTGAGAAGCTGAAATTCGAATCTGATTTCCAGAAGCTGTCACCGGGCGGCGCTATCAGCTATGTAGAGGTGCCTAATATGCAGAACAACATTCCGGCTGTTCTGACGGTTATGAAGTTTATTTATGACAACATTATGTATGCGGAGCTGAATACCAAGAGCGATTACTGCGAGTGCTGCGGCTATGACGGAGAGATTAAGATTGTGGAGGATGAGTCCGGTAAGCTGGTGTGGGAGTGTCCCAACTGCGGAAACCGGAATCAGGACAAGATGTCTGTAGCCAGAAGAACCTGCGGATATATCGGAACCCAGTTCTGGAACCAGGGACGGACTCAGGAGATTCGGGATCGGGTACTGCACCTGTAGGAAGAAATAATGAAAAATATTACAAAGACGTCGAGGAAACTTGGCGTCTTTTTGCTATATAACAATGGAAAATAATAAAAGTAAAAAGGAGATTTCCCATGGAGAAAGAGATAGTAAGAATTCAAGATTCAGAAGCAATACTTTTAGAATTTGAAGAATTCCTGTATGAAAAGGAAAATGCAAAAGCAACCATTCAAAAATATAAAACAGATATTCAGACATTTTATAAGTTTCTTGGGGAAGAAAAAAATATTACGAAATGTAAGTTATTACAATATAAGGAATGGCTGTTAGAAAGATATAAAGTGAGCAGCGCCAATTCTATGATTGCAGCATTAAATCAATTTTTAGATTTTTTGCAAATTCCCGGGTTCAAGTTAAAGCGGATTAAAATGCAGAAAAGTCTATTTTTAAACGAAGAGAAGGAATTAACGAAAAGGGAGTTTTTGAAATTGCTTCACACCGCAAGAAACAAAGGGAAAGAACAGCTGGCGTTATGTATGGAGACAATAGCGTCTACAGGAATTCGCATCAGCGAATTAAAATATTTTACGGTAGAAAATATAAAGCAGGGACGAATAACCATCTGCAATAAAGGAAAATATCGAAAGATTTTTTTGCCTCAATTAATACGAAAAAAATTGTTGGTTTTTTGCAAAAAACAAAAAATCAAATCGGGATATATTTTTGCAACAAAAACAGGAAAACTGAAGAATAGAAGTAATATTTGGAAAGAGATGAAAATGCTTAAAAACAGTACGGGGATTAACGGAGAAAAAATATTTCCACATAATTTACGTCATTATTTTGCAAGACTCTACTATAGTGTTACAAAGGATATTACAGGGCTTGCAGATCTTTTGGGGCATAGTAATTTAGATATAACAAGAATTTATACAGCAACTACTGGAGAAGTTTATCAAAAGCAATTAGACGAAATCATTCGGGAGGAAAGAACAACATAATGTTAGTTATGTAGTTGCAATCTATACAACCAGATAAAAAATAATATTCTTAATTCCTTTTGTTATTATATCAAAGTAAATCTAAATGTCAACAGCAAAATTATTTTCAGAAATTTGCTATATTTTCCTTAAATTAATAGAAATATTTTCAAAAAAAAGCGCAAAGATAGTTCCTGTATTCTTTCATATAAAATCATACTCGTTTTAGTAGAAATATAGTTTTGCTGCAACTACATAACTAACATTATGTTGTATGTCGTGCGATACAGGTGTTTGAAGGAAATAATACCTACCAGGTCGGCTTTTGTTTCAAGAGAATATTTCGTCACATTACATCAGAGTATAAGAACTAGTTTTGATAAATATAACGACAAAAGCAGAACAACCTCCATGAAAATGGATGGTTTTTTTGTGCGTTTTTTTTAGAAAAATTTGTTTGAAAATCAAAGAAATTATTTTTGTTCTGATTGAATAGGAAACGGGAGGATGAGTATGCAGCTTAATATCACAACAGACTATGCAATTCGAATAGTTCTCTATCTCGGACAAAGTCAGGAAAAGCTATCGGCAAATCAAATTTCTGAAGATATGTGCATTCCCAAAGGATATTTAGAAAAGGTTTTAAGAAAACTAAAGAAAGCCTCTTACGTATCAGCGGATCTGGGAACAAAAGGCGGATATTATCTAAATAAGGGACTAGAGGATATTACATTGGGGGAACTCATACGAGTGATGGAAAATACCGTGAAAATAAATCGGTGTTTAGAAGCAGATGAGTATTGCAGCAGGGGCGCTGAGACGACGTGTAAGATTCGAAAGTATTATGCTAAAGTGCAGGCAGAAATGGAAGAACGTGTTTTCAACATTTCTTTAAAAGAAATATTAGATACTAACTAAAACAAGAATAAAGAATGGAGAGGTACTGATACAATGAGGATGCAACCTAAAACCAAAATATTAAAACGGATTGTGGCTATGTTTTTGGTTTGTGCCATACTCGTTCAATCAACCCCAGTATATGCACAAAAAGAAATCCAGGATATGTGGTTTGATTTTATTGGAAATCAAGAGGGGGATTCTTTAACAGAAGAAAATGAAGTGATGGGCTCTGATGAAGTGGAAGGATACGAGAGCGAAGAACCACTTGAAGAAGAAACGATTGAGGGCGAAACTGAGGGAATGACCGAGGGCGAAGCTGAGGAAGAGATCGAGGGGGGACTTGAGGAAGAACCCGAAGGCGAGACAGAAGAGGATACGCTCCATACGGATGTTTTTGAAAACGGGAAGATTAAAATTTATAACCTGAAACAATTATATGCCATTGGAACGAATCAGGTGGTGATGGATGGAGATGCTTCGGAAGATGCATTTGGAATGGGAAATGCGATTTCAGAGGAAAAGCCGGTTATCTATTCCGCAGATGCAGACTATAAGCTGATGAATGAAATTGTGCTGGACAGCCATGAGCCATGGGTGCTTCCAGAGAATTTTACCGGAAAATTTTCCGGTAAAGGAGGCGACGAGTCTTCTCCACTTTACGATGCAGATACGGATACCGTTTATGTGTACAATAACGCTCAGCTGCAGGCAATCACAGCTGAGGATGCAGAAGACAAGCCGATTATGTCAAAGGATATGATTGCTTCTGAATTTGGAAAAGGCGGGCTTGTTTATGCGGATGGAAGCACAACAGACATCATTGGTGAGACAGGCTTTCGCTATGAGAATGCGGACATCATTGTGGACGAGGAAGGAGACTATCTTACATATAGTTCAGAACATACCTATGTGCTTTCCCCTGATTTTTCCGGAGAAAACTGTGACGATCTGGAAAAATGGAAAAAAGAGCAGGTTTTTAAGAATGGAAGAATTCAGATTCATAACTTAGAACAGCTGTATGCGATTGGAAGCGATCAGGCTGTTACAACTGGTGACATCAGAACAGAAACCTTTGGTACTGGAGAGGAATTGTTTTATCCGGAGGAAACACAGGAGAACAGCAAGCCTTCTGCGGATGCTGAGGCAGCAACGCCCAGCAATGCGGAGACAGCAACTCCCAGTAATATGTTGTCTGAATCAGAGACCAGGACTGCTTTTTCAAAGAGAGTGAAGCTGGCAACCTCCAGCAATGCGGAAGAAGCAGGAGAGGCGGTCACCTATTCTCTGGATGCAGATTATGAACTGGTAAACGATATTCCTATGGAGTCAGGTGCTTTATGGACCTTGCCGGAGGGATTTACGGGCAGCTTCAGCAAAACGCCCAAAGAGGATGCAAGGCTGTACGACGAGGAAACGGATACCATCTATATTTATAACAATTATCAGCTTTTGCTTGCCACCTCAGAAAAGGCAGAGCAGGAGCCGATCCTGTCAGGCGATATGCTGCCGGAACGCGTTGGAATCGGTCAGCCCATTTACAAAGGGTTTGCGACTCCTTCCAATGCCGAGATTGCAACTTCTTCTAATTCAGAATCAGAGAACAGCGCAGAATACCTTACCTACAGCGGAGAGCACAATTATGTGCTGAGCGCAGATTTTACGGAGCAGATGCCGGGATTGATGGCGAACCAGTATGTGCAGGGGACTGCGAATGCTGGACAGAAAGCCGGACGTGATTATATTGGACAGAACTATGTGACCATCGAAAATGAAAAGTATATTTTAATAGGAAACGAGCAGCAGCTTCGGGCAATTGGAAGCGATAAAAGTGTGACGCCGATGCTGTTTCTGCGGACAGAAGCAGGATTGGTGTTTAAGAAAATCCATATCGTTCCCTATTATCCGGGCGATGCAGATTTTAATGTGATGCGCTTCACGGATACCGGCATCAAGGGAGAGGATATTGAAAAAGGCAGTGAAAACTTCCAGTATAAACAGCAAAGCAACGAGGAAAAGAAAAAGGAACTCATGAACATTGACTGGGGTTCCGATACCCTGCTGGGAGAAATTGTGGACATCGTCGGCGGATTGCTTGGGGGCATCCTTGGAAGTCTTTTTGGCTCCCAGGAACTGGTAGGGTTAAAGCTTGATGAAAAGAACACCCCTTCCATCGGTGCTAGTAATGGCGGTTTATTTGGTGAAGCGGAATATACCCCTTTCCGTGACCTGGAAAGAGAATACAAGGATTTAAAATACACCTCCGACGCCAACTACATCATCTTCCGCGACATCGACCTGTCACAGGGCAACTATTCCAACGGAAAAGACGATGGTTGGACGCCAATCCATTTTTCCGGCAAGCTGGAAGGCCAGCTGAATATGGATCCGAATGTTTCCCCGACGATTACCAATATCCATGTGGAGCAGACCGGAATGCTGAATATGGAGACCACCAGCGGTATCGGCTTCTTTGGAACCATCTCCAATAAGCTGGATGAAAATACACTTGGTTCTGCGGGAACGGCAGTGGTGAAAAATATTCATCTGGAACAGGTAAGCGTGGATAATAAGTCCACAGAAGTAGATGCAAATGTGGATTCCCTGATAGAATGGGTTCTTGGGCTTTTGGGCGGACTGCTAGGAGGAGTACTGGACATCATAAATGGACTGTTGCCGATTATCGGCGATTTGAACTTAGGCGACGTCGTCCGGGACCTTCTGACCCTGAAACAGAAAAGTCCGGATCTGTTTGCCACAGGAAGCTTTGCAGGCAGGATTGTAGGCGACGTCCATGTGGAAAACTGCGTGGTAAATAATGCGTCTGTTGCCAGTGCAAGAGGTATTTCCGGCGGCTTTGTGGGCTTTACTGAGGGTGTGGAAACGTACGACGGTTTATCCGGTTTGCTGGGAACTGTTGTAAAGGTATTGTCTACCCTTTTAAATATTGTTCCGGGCGTAGGACTGGGCGATTTGATTACGATATTGCTGCAAAATGACATTCCGCTGGGGAATCTGATTCCCACAGGTTATCACAATCCTGTGATTACAGGCTGCAGCGTGACCTTAGCAAACGGAACAATCGGCAATATCGGTCAGGATTATAACGGCGGCTTCGTTGGAATCCAGACTGGCACGAAGATTTCTGATTGTTTTGTTTCAGGGCTGACATCGGTGCAGGCGAAAAACGGAGCAGGCGGTTTTGCAGGCTTAGAGCGTGACGCCATTATCAAGGGCCTTTTAAATGACGCAGGCATTACCCTGTATGAAATCGATGCAAAATCGAGACAGGAAAATTGCAGCGTAACCGGTCAGAATCTTGTCATTAAGGCAGAAGAATCTTATGCAGGCGGTTTTAACGGCGCGATGGCAAACAGTATCAGCACCAACTCTGAGGTGAACAATCTGCAAAGCGTAATGGCAAAGAAGTACGCCGGAGGCTTTGCGGGAAGGGCGACCATCGGATTCGGCACAACCCTGGGCGGCGAGGATGAGAAGAAGCCAACTCTGGTGGATTCAGTATCCAAGCTTCTGGAAAAGGTACTGGCGTCTGGCAGTGAGGCTGAGAAAAACCAGCTTTTAACCCTGGCGGGCGTACTGCCATCAAAGATTTACGGCTGTACTGTAGAGGGAACCGGACTTGCAGTTGAGAGCACGGATGTTTATGCCGGAGGCATGATTGGTCAGGGCGACGGCGTGAAGATTACCCCGGTTGAACCGGCTGCTGAAAACATTGCGGCAGACGGTGATGTAAATACCGAAAGCGCTGCAGGCTTCGGCGGAAGGGTTACTGGATTACAGAAGGTAACGGCAAAGAAATATGCCGGCGGCGTTGCCGGAAGTGTTGTGACGGCGGACGCAATCGGTGTGTTAAACAATACCCTTGGCGTCGGACAGTTCATTCCTTTTGAATTATCAAAGGTTTCAGTGGAAGGAAAAGACTGGTCTGTGACAGCCACAGAGAAATACGCGGCAGGAGCCTGTGGTCTCATGCTTGGCGGAACAGCAGACACGGTAACGGTGACCGGAGTTCAGAGCATTGAGGCAGGCAATTATACAGGCGGCTTTGCCGGAAGAACCGGGGCGTCGAGCCTTGCGTCAGCAGGAGGTCTGGACATTCTTGGTCTTGTAAAGCTCAATAACGTATTGTCGCTGGCAGACGGAATACAGGTTACTATAAAGAACAGCGAGATTACAGGCGTTGACAGTGGACTGACAGTTCTTTCCAATGGAACAGCGGCTTTGACAGATGGAGAAGATTTTACAGCCGGAGGCTTTATCGGAGAATCGGTGGCCTCTGTGGTGGAAGCTTCCCATGTGAGAAATGTAAAATCTGTTACTGCAAAACATACTGATACAAAAGGCAGCTATGCAGGCGGTTTTGTGGGACGATCCCATACGGGAGGTCTGGCTGGCCTTGCGCAGAAGGATGAGGATGGAAATCTGAAGCTTCCAGGTATTTTAGAGGTGAATTCCCTGCTGAATTTAGTACCGTACCTGCTTCCGAAGTATACGGATACGACCGTAACCTTTGTATCAAACGAAGGCGGACCGCAGGTAGAAGGACAGCTTGCAGGCGGCTATGCCGGGGCGATGCAGAGCGGAAAGGTGGATAACAGCACAAGTGCAGAAGCTTATGCGGTCTATGAACTGGAGCAGGTCAAGGGCGAATCCCATGCAGGCGGCTTTGCCGGAAAAGTGGATGCCGGAGCGACCGCTTCCTCGGACGGCTTAAATCTTCTGGGCGGTATTTTAAATCTGGATATTGGCCAGCTGCTCAATGTGCTGCAGGTTTATATCCCGATTATCCAGTCGGCGGGCGTAAAGTCAGCTGAAACTGGATTTACGGAAACTGGATTTACGGTAGAAGCCACAGACAAAGACAGCTATGCCGGAGGATATTTAGGATACGGCGGCGGTGTGCAGATTAAGGATTCGAATGTAATGTCCTTAAAGCATACGAAAGTAACCCCGCCAGGGGACAGTCTGGAATCTGCAAATGGCGACAGCTATTTTACAGGAGAATCTCAATACGCGGTCAAGGGCGGAAAATACGCCGGAGGCTATGCGGGCTGCGTAGATATCGATTCTGCTGCTGCAGTGGGCGGCGGCTTAAAGCTTCTTGGAAATATTCAGCTGACGAACCTTCTGGATGCGCTGAATGTGGTTGCATCCACCATTGAAAATTCTGACGTTACCGGCTGCGTGGGCGGTTATTCCGTACTGGCAGACGGAAGTGATGATAAAAATACGAAGCTGGGAAAAGCCGGAGGCTTTATCGGTGAAATGTCTGGCACGATCATCAAAAACAGTGATGCAAACCTGTTTGCTTATGTCATTGGACGGGAAGCGGCAGGCGGTTATGCCGGTCTTATGGAGCCGGGAAATGTGGCTTCGGTCTTAGAGGATGCCAGCATTTTAGACGGGCTTTTAAATGTGACAGACAGCCTTGCCAATCTGGTACAGTCCTTTATTCCGATTATTGAGGACAGTGAGACGACCAGCGTTCCCTGCGGCGGCGCAGTCCGGGCGGACGGCCTGACTGATACCCAGTGTGTGAGAGGTCTTGCCGGAGGCTATGTGGGCTACAACCACGGTGGAAGAATCTTAGGCAATGCGGCAGAAGGCGGCAAGGAATGTGCCGCTGTCCGGATTCGCTCCGTATATGGCGGCGAATTTGCCGGAGGCTTTACCGGACTTATGGAAACGGCAGATCTGGCAGGAACCGGAAACCTGGAGCTTTTATTCGGGCTCTTAGAGACCAGCAATGTGCTGAGCCTTCTGGGAGCGGTCTATCCGACAGAAACCAATACAGCTGTTTACGGCCCTCTCAGAAAAATGGATATAGACACCTGGAATAAGTGGGCAGAAGCGGTCGGAAGCAACGGTGTTTACGGAGAACAGTTCCCGAATACGACTGTCAGCTCAGAGGATGAACTGAAGAAACTCATCAAGCAATATGCTTACGGCTACAATGTCAAGGCGGGAAGAACCAGTGTCGGAACGCAGGATATGGAAGCGGGCGCTGCAGGCGGCTATGTAGGCCGGATGAAGGCCGGAGTGGTTACGAACGCTCATGCCTGGGATGCGAAAAGCGTCATTGCCTATACCAGCGCCGGAGGCTTTGCCGGAGAGATGAAAACTGGCGGTGTTGCCGAGGTGGGAGAGGTTTCCCTGCTGGGACTGGACATTACCGGTTCTATCAGCGCAGTGCAGACCTTTGTTCCAGTTATCAGGAATTCCGATATTACCGGTTTCCAGTCAGGAATGACGGTGAAGGCGACGGGAATCCCGGTCAAGGATTCTACAGTTAAGATAGAAAAGGTAGGCTATGCCGGAGGCTATGTAGGCCATATGCTGGGCGGACAGATCTGGGGCAACTGGTCTGAGGTAAGTACGTTCAGCGCAACAGACGCTGTGCCGGATTCGAATAATAAACGCTGCTTTGTAGCGAATTTAAGAAAAGTAGAAGGCACAAAGGCCGTAGGCGGCTTTGCAGGGCAGATTGACCCGGCGAGCGCGGCGGCTCTGGATACAGCCAGCAGTGGAGGACTTCTTGGAGGACTGCTTCAGAGTCTGATTCAAACACCAGGAGATTTATTATCCCTGCTGAATACAACGATTTCTACCGTGCGGGGCGCAGATGTCAGCGCATGGGATGATTGGGGAATTGTGATTAACGGCGCTTATACGAACGACTCCAACAATACTGCCTATGCAAAGGCGGCCGGAGGCTTTGCCGGAGAAATCAACGGCGCAGTGATCGGAGAAAAAGATAAGCCGGATAATGGTATTCATGTAACAAATATCAGAAGCGTTACAGGCGGCGAGTATGCCGGAGGATTTTTCGGTCTGGCAGACGTATCTGCAGTATTGCAGGTAAGTGAAGGAAATACAAGTATCCTGGCGGCTCTCCTGACCCTTGGAGGCACAAGCGTGCTGGATGCCTTCCGAACTTATGTCTATGCTTCCGACGTGTCAGGCGCAACAGAGGCAGGTCTGGAGGTGCAGGCAAGAGACAGCAAAAAGACAGAGTATGTCAATGACCCTGTTTATTCCGGTTCAGCCGGAGGATTTGGCGGAGCGCTGCTAAACGGCTCCGTGAAAGATTCCGAGGTAACGAACCTCCGTAAGGTCAATGGCATGAACTATACCGGCGGATTTATTGGCCATCTTGGTAAGAGCGGTACAGTAGATTTGGATAATTTGGGCGCATTAGGAAATTTACTGAGCGCAGGCGCAGGAGTGCTGGATATCTTCGGCTCTCATGTGGATAGGTGCAGGGTTTCCGGCGTGACAGAGGGCTTTACCGTACACAGCGACAACACCATAGATAAAAAGGATAAATCAGAAATTGCCGGAGGCTTTACCGGTTATGCAGATTTGGGCAGACTGTCCCAAAATGAAGTGACCGGATTAAAGCAGGTAACGAGCGGACAGATTGCGGGCGGCTTTGCAGGAAAGACGACGTTTGCTTATCTGGCAGATATTAAGCTGGATTCTGAGCTGGTCAAGGGACTCGTGAAAGCTGTGAATCAGATTTTAAAGGCTCTGCAGCTGGGTAACTTGCAGGCGGGCAACGTAATTAAGATTGATTTGGGAATTATCGAGGTTGACGCTTTGTATGACGGAGAGCTGGTATCTTTAAATCTACTGGGACTGGATATTAAGGTTGGCCTGGCAAAGGATAAGAGCCTTGCTACCATTTATATCGGTGACAGCAAGATAGAGATCAACTGTTCTGAGGGCGGCACCATTGATGAGGAAAGCCTGAAAAATGAAATCAACATTTCACTGATTAAGGCAAACCGGACAAAAATCGATTCCTGTACGGTGACTGGTGTGGATATCGGCTATGACGTCTACGGCGGCGGCGCAGGAAACCGCGGAAACGGCACAGGCGAATACGGCATTGCCGGAGGCTTTGTAGGCTGGAACAATGAAGGTCTGCTGGAAAAGAATAACATGTACTTTGCGGATGTTGTCCGTGGCGCAAAGGATCTGACCGGCCCCTTTACCGGAAAATCAAGCCTGAAATCCAACTGGGAATTTAACGATGTGGCAGGCATTGAAGGCAATGAAAACTATTACCAGATTTATCGGGACGGAGATATCGCCTATGAACAGCTGCTCGGCAAATCGGGAAAAGAGCTTCATGATGAATATGCGACAACGGATGCATGGAAGAATGTTTATACCATCCGCCACATGACGGAAAACAAGGTTGTGAAGTTTACGGATCTGAAGGATGCTGTGATGAGCAGCAATGCAGAAGGAGTAGAAGATTTACTTGCCAATGTTTATCAAGAAGATGGCGCTATGGCGGTGCTTATGAACAATACTCCTACCGATCCTACAGAGCCCGGCGGAGGTCCGGCACTTCCGGATATCCAGGATCCCTGTAAAGACCTGATTGAGCTGAGGCTGGAAAAGGTGTGGAAGGGAGATAAGCCGGAGGATCGTCCGAATGCAGTTGTGTTCTATATTACAAGAAGTTATGAAGTAAATGGAGAGACAATTACGGATGAAACCTTTAACAAGGAAGTTATCCTGACTGTGAAAGACGCCATTACAGAGGATGTGTGGGAAAAGATCCTTTCTGGACCAGAGTATACCGCATACCATGTAGGCGAAGATGGAGAGCATTATTATTATACTTATCATATTACCGAAGCCAAGTTAGATGGCTATGAAACAACTGTTAAATATCAGGGAGATAATCACTACGATATCACAGTTACCAATAAGAAGAACTGGTTTGACCACGTTCTTCCGGAAACAGGCGGCATGGGAGTCACCTGGATTTATGCGGTAGGAATTCTGCTTCTGGCATTTTATGGCATCATGGAGTACAGAAAGAGAAGATGCCAGAATGCAGAGTTACTATAAATTCAAAACAAAGGAAAAAGGAGAAACAAAAATGAGAGCTATGAAAAAAGCGACCAAAAGAATGATAGCACTGTTTCTGACTGCTATCATGACACTGGCAATGGCAGCGACGTCCTTTGCCACAATGACAGAGCCGATGCCGGCAGCAGCAACA
>OLRK01001567.1_pt1 | contig 18292 bp, 27 predicted proteins | sample 1672911 | NCBI WGS metagenome assembly OLRK01 (sample SAMEA3136736, study PRJEB25190) | human gut metagenome | biome: human gut; feature: human-associated habitat; material: faeces | place: Austria | collected 2013 | reverse complement strand
AGAGTTCGAGTCTCTCCAAACAAATTCATATATACAAAAAGAAAAAGCACAAAGGAAAAATCCTTGTGCTTTTTCTGGCGCAGAAGGAGAGACTCGACGGGTTTCCAACCCGTCGTGTTCGCTTTGCGAACAGTTTATTTTATGTCCCTTTTTGCTCCGCAAAAAGATGGACGGAGAGTTCGAGTCTCTCCAAACAAATTCATATATACAAAAAGAAAAAGCACAAAGGAAAAATCCTTGTGCTTTTTCTGGCGCAGAAGGAGAGACTCGAACTCTCGCGCCGGTTACCCGACCTACGCCCTTAGCAGGGGCGCCTCGTCACCAACTTGAGTACTTCTGCATTGGTAGCGTCTATGACACTATTCGATTGTTAAAAGAGAGAGCGGAAAATCCGCTTCCTCTTTTAAGTGGCGGAGAGAGTGGGATTCGAACCCACGGTACGTTGCCGTACGACGGTTTTCAAGACCGTTCCGTTATAACCACTTCGGTATCTCTCCGTATTAGGCGAAAACTATAATATCATAGTTTTCGCTTTGTGTCAATGTTTTTTTGCTTTATAACGAGCTTCGGAAAAGATAATATTAAATGCGAAAGGAAGCGAAAGCCTCCGGACGCATTATTTTTTTACCTGAAAAGCACAGAAAGAGAGGTGAGAACGTGCGAAACTACCGATATTTGACATTCGGCGACCGCGAGAAAATCGAGACGGAATACGCAGCCGGAGGACGTCCGGCCGACATTGCGATCGACCTCGGCGTCCATGTGGCGACTATCTATAAAGAACTGAAAAGAGGCGACACCGGCCAGCTCGACAAGAACATGCGCCGAGAGTATAGCGCCGAACTCGCCCAGCGCCGACTCATTGAGAACTTTAAGTGCCGCGGGCGAAAATCCCCCACTATATAAAAAGAAAGGAGCGACAACATGGCAGCATTACACGAAATAGCTCGGCAGTACGCCGAAGAAATCCGCGACGGTATAGCGTGGGTGATTATATGGAAAACTGGCCGAAGCTGGCACGCGGAAAGCGTCTGGCTCAACCAAGACTCTGACACCTTCGAGCTGGAGGATCTGAGCACTGCCACCGAAATTCTGGAGCAGGATCCGAACGCTGTCATGGTGAACGGCTACTACTGCGGGCACTTCGGCGAGAACATGACGATCGCAGAACTGGAGGCCGGTATTCTCTGGCACTACGAAGGCGGCTGCAATCTCCTGAAAGACTCGACGGCCTTCCCTCCTGAGCCGATACCACGCCCGGAAAACCTCCCGGCAGATATTCCATGGTACGGAAAGGAAACCACCGAGGAACCGGATCCCTATATATTCGACGGCTACATGAGCGTCGAGGACTACGAGAAACGCCAGCAGCTCATAGCTGCGGATCAGGCGCGAAGCGATCCACTCCCGGACGAGTCGCCACCAGAACCTCAGCACACAGAGCTCACGATCCAGATCGGCCCACCTGCCGCCACTGCCCTGCTCGGCGCTCTCGCCGACGCAATAAAGGCAGCAGCTCACGCAGTCCGGCAACTCATGGACGAGCTCGCGGAGCGGTTCCGGAAGTTCCGGCAATACGCACGAAAGGCCGTGAACACTTTTGTGGACTCCCTACTATATAGAGCCAACACCCACCCGAAATGGTGGCACCTATACAAACACGCATGGAAATGGAGAACCCGGAAGAAATACAAGCGGCTGCTTATGAGGCAACTATGCAGCAGGCTGGCCGCTGGATAGGAGGTGATCCCATGAACGACTCGCGAAACCTAAGCGGGCCCGTACTCATGCCCGGCGCGACGGCTGCCGCTATGAAGTATGCCAAGAGTGCGGGCTGGACTGGAATGTAAGCAAGCAGGCGGTGATCCCGTGGTACGGCTACAAGTGCCCGATCTGCCGCAGCAAATACAGAAAAGGAGCAAAACCATGAGAAACGAAGTAATTTACGACAAAAACGGGCGCCCGGACATTATGGTGGTTTTTACCCCGTCCGAGCTGGGACTCCCTGACACCCTGAGAGGCCGCAAGGTTAAGGAATACGCGATCAGCAAGTACCAGAACACATTGATCGACGGCGTTCCGTACTCTCTCCCATTTATGAAACCGGCTGTGAATATCAGCCACGACGAAGCAATCCGCCTCTGCGAGAGCAAGGGTGAAGGCTGGCACCTGATCACTAACGACGAGTGGGTGGCTCTCGGCTTCTGGAGCTGGGACAACGACACCATGCCGACCGGAAACACCGCAAGCGGCAAGAGTCACAGCCACCCGGAGCAGACCGGCACTACATACGAAGGAAACTGCGGCAAGACCTTGACCGGATCCGGCCCGGTTCAGTGGAACCATGACGGCACGGCCTACGGCGTAGCTGACATGTGCGGCAATATCTGGGAGCATGTCGGCGGCGTTCGATTTATGGACGGTATGCCGCAGGTGATCCCGAACAACGGCGCAGCCTATGGCGCGGATCAGTCCAAAGACTCGCCGGAGTGGGAGGCAATCTACACCGAGGACGGCGATCCGGTTTACTACAACGTGCACGGCGGTGAGATCACCCTCCAACCGGTACACCCGGACGGCACAGACTACGACGGCGTAAAGTTCACGGATCTGGAAGCTCGCAGCGACATGGACGTGCCGGACAAGCTGAAAGATCTCGGCCTCTATCCTGCCGACGACTACGAAAGCGACGAATACTTCTGGCTCGACTCTAACGGCGAGCGGGTTATTTATCGCGGGGGCGACTGGCGCGACGGTGCGTACGCTGGTGTGTTCTCCCTCAGCGGCAACGACTCCCGCGGCAATGCATACACGAACATCGGCTTCCGTGCCGCTTGCGTTCGGTTTATCTGCGACTCTGACACTCTGGACGATCTGGACTCTGACAAGAAGCAGCCAGAACCGAAAAAGCGTAGCATTTTAGCTCCGGACTTTATCGGACGGATCAAGCAGGCACTCGCCCGGCAGTTTCAGAAGCTCTACGAAGCCGCGCACGGCGAGGATCCGGAAGGCTTCGCTGAACTGGCCGAGAAGGCAACAGACGAAGAACTCGCCAAGGCTGCAAAACTCAGCGCCACACTGGCTCAGGTGAACGCAGCCGTGGACATGTACGAGCTGACCGCTAAGCAGTTAAAACTCGCAGCCACAACCTCGATCACAATCAAAACGGAGGTGAACGACCATGAATGAGCTCCGGGACATATTCACGAAATACAAAGCAGTCGTATTTTTTGACACTGAGACAACCGGGCTCGAAGCTGAAAGCTGCCAGATCATTGAACTGGCAGCGATCAGAGTCGAGAAAACCGAACGGGGCACCCTCCGCATGGCCGACAGCGCCGACGTGTTCGTGAAGCTGCCGGAAGGTGAGCGGATCCCTCAGAAGATCGTCGAGCTAACAGGGATCACTGACGAGCAGCTCGAAAACGAAGGAATCACCGAGGCTGAGGCTGCCGCTCGCTTCACTGAGTTGATCGGCGGCGGCCGCGTCCTTCTGGTAGCCCACAATGCACAGTTTGATCTCCTGTTTACTGCTGAAATGCTCCGGAGACACGGAAACGGTGGCCCGGAAGCCCTGAAAGCTGCCGACTATCTGGACAGCCTAACCGTTTACAAAGACCGCCGGGCATATCCTCACAAGCTGGCGAACGCGATCCTCACCTATAAGCTGGAGGACAAGGTTCAGAACTCCCACAGAGCGATCGACGACGTGGCGGCACTGTTTGAGGTGTGCAAGGCCATGGACGCGGAACGCTCCGATCTTCTCAGCTATGTGAACGTGTTCGGATATAACCCGAAGTATGGAGTAAGTGGGAAACGGATCGAAAAGGTGGCCTACTGGCCACAGAATTTCAACAAATACATGCAGGCTCCGAGCTATACGCTCCCGGCCAAACTCAGACAAAGAAGGAGGTAACAGAAATGCGAAGCAGCTCGCTGAAAGTATACAGCCCGGTGGAATACACCGGGTACAAAGAAAAAAGAAGCGGCCACCCGTCGGAACCGGGAAGCCGCACAGGCAATCGAAAAACCACGCGAAAGCCTAAGTCTATTTTATACCGGCTGCGCCGTTTTTGCAAGCGCCTGAACTGGAAAGGGATCGGCGGGCTGGCAGTCACCACAGTGGTGATCGTGTTCGCAGTGCGCGGCGTCGTGGGTATGTTCTCAGAACAAACCCAAACAAAAACAGCCCCGATCACAACCAGCAGCCCGGCGGCCGAGGAATCTCAGCCCTACGTTTTTTACTACAAGGACGGGCAAGCCGTAAGCTGGGAGGACGTCACAGACGCATGGGCCGCAGAGGCGGGGATCCAGAAGCGCTACGCTCTCACTGACGCCGAGCGACTGGAGATCGCTCAGGTACTCACGGCCGAAGCTGGAGGCGAACCCTTCGCCGGAAAGATCGCAGTAGCTCAGTGTATTCTCCAGACCTGCGAGGACGAAGGGATCCGACCGGACGAAGTGCTGCGCGTGTACGCATATAGCAAGCGCCGCCCGGAACCGACTCAGGAAGCCCTCGAAGCCGTGCAGGACGTGTTCGACTTCGGGATCGTGGCAACGACCGAGCCGATCAAATACTTTTACGCTCCCGCTCTCACGGACAGCGAGTGGCACGAGTCCCAGATCTATGTAATGACCATTAACGGACACCGATTTTTTAAGGAGGCAACCGAATGAATAACGAAAACAAGCCAAGCGTGATCGCAGAGCTCACGGCTGCACTTGCCAGCATGGCGGAACGCGCCGCCGCTGCTGAGGCCGAAGCCGAGCAGTACAAGAAAAGCTCAGGCGAGTGGTACCAGTTTTTCACCAGCAAGGACAAGGAACTGAGAGACACGCAGGCAGAACTCCAGAAAGCCCGCAAGGCTCTGGAAGCAAAGGAAGGAGAACAGAACCATGGCAACGACAAAGAAAGCAATAGCTGAGGCTGAGCAGGCCGCAGAAATCAAAGAAACAATCGCAGCACCCACCACAGAGCCGGGAACTCCGGCTGTAACACTGGACGAACTGGAAAGCATGGACATGAACATGTTCGACGCAGAGGAAACCGAAAGCGCTCCGCGCCCGGCATGGCGTATCACTGACGACGGCTGCGCCGACTGGGCCTGCCGAAAAATCGCAGAAGAAAAGACTGAGCTCGACCGGATCACCGCACTGGGCGAAAGCCAGATCGAGAAGATCCAGCAGAGAATCGACGCTGCTCAGCGCAGATATGAAAACGGCACCCGTTTTCTCACCGGAAAGCTCGCGGAATACTTCGAGACAGTCCCACACAAGACAACCAAGACAAAACACAGCTACCGCCTTCTCTCCGGCACTCTGGTGAAGAAACTCGGCGGCAGCACCATGAAACAGGACGACGACACACTGCTGGCCTATCTGAAAGCCTCCGGCAATGAGGATATGATCCAGAACACTGAAAAGCCGAAGTGGGGCGAGTTCAAGAAACGCCTCGAAATTGTAGGCGGCCAGATCGTAGACAAAACCACCGGCGAGCTGGTGGAGGGCGTGCAGATCATTGAGAAACCGGACACCTTCACGGTGGACGTGTAAGGAGGTAGCACATGGCAACAACCAAGGAAACGGCGGCCGCAAAGGCGGCCACCACCCCACCGGTACCGCTGACGCTGCAGCAGAAGTTCATCAAGTTGCGCGAAGCCGTTCCCTCTATCACCCAGAAGGCCCACAGCGACGGCGTAAAGTACAAGTTCGCGAAGATCTTCGACGTGTACCAGCTTCTCACTCCAGCCATGAATGAGTTCGGCGTCAATTTTGACATTGTAGGCGAGCAGGCAACCCGGCACAGCGAAAACGGGGATCCGATCTACTACTCCAACTTCACGCAGCACACCAGAAACGGCGACCGCATTGTCTGGGTGTACGAGGCCGACCTCACGATCCGCTGGACGAACGCAGACAACCCGGACGAGACTCTGGAAGTTACTCTACACGCAATCGGAACGAACGACGGAGGCCCGGACAAGGCCAAAGGCTCCGCGTGGACGTACTGCCTCAAATACTACCTGTTTGAGAAGTTCGGCATTGATCAGGGCGACGACGATCCAGACATGAGCGACCACAGCAGCGAACCCCCTCAGCCGAGCCAGAAACAGCACACAGGAGCTCAGAACGGGAACCGGCAGGGAAACACCCAGCCGCAGGCACAAAATGGCCAGACGGGGCGCTCAGGCGCCGCACGACCACTCTCAGACGCTCAGCTCTCCCGCCTCTACCGTAAAGGCGAGGACGCCGGGTACTCTCAGCAGTCGATCAACGAATGGATCCTGAAAAAATACGGACAGCAGGATCCGCACAACCTGACGCGGGCCCAGTACGACGAAGCCTGCGCCGCTATGGACAACGCAAAGCAGCAAGGAGGACAAGACAATGCTTAATCATGTGGAGCTTCTGGGCCGTCTGGCTCAGGAGCCTGAAATCAGATACACACAGAGCGGCACACCGGTGGCGAGCTTCGACCTCGCCGTGCAGGTACCGAGTAAGAACAAGGACGCCGCTCCGGACTATATCCCGATCGTGTGCTGGAGAGAACGCGCCGAGTTTTGCGGCCGTTACCTCTCCAAAGGCCGCCAGATCGTAGTTGAGGGCCGGATCTCCACCCGTAAATGGAAGGACGAGAAAACCGGGCAGAACCGCAAGGCCGTGGAAGTTGTGGCCTCAAACATTTACTTCACAGACAGCAACGGAGGCAACGCAAATGGCAATCCTCAGCCCGCCAACAACGACGGATTCATGGACATACCGGACGACGGACAGCTTCCTTTTAACTAATAACACCGACCGAAGGACGACCGCCGGACAAACCGGCGGAACTCTACGGCCAAACCAGAAACAAACCACGAAAGGAGGTGCCGACAGTGGCATGGATCCAAATTCACCAACAACTGAAAGACCACCGCAAGGTGCTGGCTGCTGCTGACGAGCTCGACATTGAACCGGCTCACATGCTCGGCCTGCTGATCTCATTCTGGCTCTGGGCCATTGATAACGCACCGGACGGATCCCTCGCTGGAATATCCGACAGAATGATCGCAAGAGCGGCCCAGTGGGACAAAGATCCGGAGGAATTTGTGGCCGCCCTGACCTCTGCGTCTCTGCTGGACGTAACGGAGGACGGCGTTCTGGAGATCCACGACTGGAGCGAGTACACCGGAAAGCTGATCGAACAACGAGAAAATGAGAAAAACCGTTCGAGAGCCCGCCGCGCTGCTGCTAAGTCAAACGACCGGAGGACGACCGCCGGACAGCCTGCGGACGTAAGCAAGAGCGACCAGAAAAAGACCGCAGGTAGAGTAGACCAGACCAGAGTAGACCAGAGTAGACCAGAAAATAAGGGGGATACCCCCATAGCCCCCGCAGCCGAGAAGCAGCCAAACGCTCAGGAACGACGTTTCGCAGAGTTCTGGACTGCCTACCCGAAGAAAGTCGGCAAGAAAGCAGCACAGAAGGCATGGGAAAAGGCAAAACCCGACGCCGAACTGTTCAAGAAGATCATGCAGGCAGTGGCAACAGCTAAAACCTCGGAACAATGGCTGCGAGAAGGTGGCCGCTTCATTCCCAACCCGTCAACATGGATCAATCAGGGACGCTGGGACGACGAACCTCTCCCACCTGCCGGATCCGGAAGCTATCAACAGCGACCGGGTGGAAATTGTGGAAAACCTGACACCATGGATGTGCTCGCGGGGATAATCGCAGACGAGGAAGGAGGCTTCGAGATATGACAAAAGCAGACGCGGCTCGACTGGTGGCGATCGTCGTCACCGCCTACCCGAATTTTGACAAGTTCAAGGACGCGAAAGCAATCGAGGCCACGGTGAATCTCTGGGCCATGATGTTTGAGCAAGACGAATCCGGGATCGTAGCGCTGGCAGTAAAAAAACACATTGCAACAAACAAATGGCCGCCGAGTGTGGCCGAAGTCCGGGAGATCATGCTGGAGATCCAGCACCCGGAACTCATAGAGCCGGACAAGGCATGGCTGGCCGTGAGCGACCTCATGTACAGCGCCGGACAATTCAACCACGGAGATCTCTCCCGCCAGCTCCCGCCCCTGGTGGCGCGGGCCGTTGAGTCAATCGGCTGGACTTCCCTCTGGGAAATGCACCGCAGTGCATACATAGGCGGCAAGCCCGGCATGGATCGGGTAGCCTTCATGCAACAGTACACGCCAATGTACGAACGGGAAAAGTCTCGCAGCATGACACCGGCACAATTAACCGAGAAGATCGACAACGCGGCCGGATCCCTTCCGGACAAAGGCCAACGCCTGATAGAGTACAGGGAAAGCGAACGCCGCAGGAAAGAGCAGGAAATAGCAGCGCTCACCCGCGGAGCCCTTTGGCCGGAGAACCATATCGCCGAAAAGACGAAGCTCGAACTCAGAGGGGAGGTGCTGGGATGATCCTACAAGGCGACGCACTGGAGGAACTCAGAAAGCTGCCGGACAAATGCTGCAGCGTCTGCGTAACTTCACCACCCTACTACAACGTCAGAGACTACGGAACAGCCGATCAGCTCGGAACCGAAAGCTCTCCGGAGGAATACACCCGCAAGCTGGTGGAAGCCTTCCGGGAAGTCGCCAGAGTCCTGAAAGACGACGGCACCCTCTGGCTGAATATCGGCGACAGCTACGCGAGGCATATCGAGGACGGAGGGATCAAGCGCAAGGATCTGATCGGGATCCCGTGGCTGCTGGCTCTGGCTCTCAGAAGTGACGGCTGGTACCTCCGGGCGGACATTATCTGGAACAAGCCCAACGCCATGCCAGAAAGCGCCAAAGACAGACCGGCAAGATCTCACGAGTATGTTTTTTTACTCAGCAAAGCGGCCGCCTATTACTACGACGCCGAGGCCGTCAAGGAGCTGGCCGTCGGGTACGATCCGAAAAAGCCCGGCCGGAAGCGCGGCAATGCGAAAACCTTCCGCGGCGGCACTGCCTACACTCACGATCAGGCCAAAGCTAACAGCGCCGAGGTGGATCGAGGCAGCCACGGGCTCCAGAGAAATGAAACCGGCAAACGAAACCGCCGGGACGTCTGGACGATCGCCACACGGCCATATAAGGGCGCCCACCTCTCCACGTTCCCGGAGGAACTGGCCAAGATCTGCATACTGGCCGGAAGCAAACCGGGCGACACGGTTCTGGATCCATTCTCAGGAAGTGGAACCACAGGAGCCGCAGCCCTCAAAGAAGGGCGGAACTATATCGGGATAGAGATTAACCCCGACACCTGCAAAATACAAGAGCAGCGACTCGCTGAGACTGCTCAGGAAGGAGCCAAACCATGAAACGCGGTGAAATTTATTATATCGAAAGCACATACCGGGAAACCGGAAGCGAGCAGAGAGGCGGCCGTCCTGCGGTGATCGTCTCCAATGACAAGAACAACGAAAACAGCGAGGTTGTGGAAGTGGTATACATGACCACCAAACCAAAGAACGACCTCCCCACTCATGTATTTATCCGGAGCGCACTCTCCCCTTCTACCGTCTTATGCGAACAGGTAAACAGCGTAAGTGTGAAAAGGATCGGGACGCTGATCGGAAAATTGACAAAGAGCGAGCTCGCAGCCGTGGACTCTGCTCTGGCAATCTCTCTGGGGATCGACTTCATGGATCCGAAGCCCGCAGCCAAAGAAGCGGAGCATTTACTGGAAGAAATAAGCAAGCAGCCACTCCAGATCGTCCAGCAGGATCCAGACATTGAAAAGATCAAGCTCGAAACCGAGCGCGATCTCTACCGGAATTTATACAATGAGCTGCTGAGCAAAACCATGAAAGGAGCAAGCGTATGAGAAAAAAACTGGTTTACATCTGCTCCCCGTGCCGCGGGGATATTGAAAAGAACATAGAAAAGGCCCAGCGCTACTGCCGCGAAGCCGTCGAACTCTGGGACGACGTGATCCCGATCGCACCTCATGTATATTTTACCCAGTTTCTTGACGACACCAAGCAGAAGGAACGTGCCGCGGGCATGGACATGGGCCTCTCACTTCTGGCCATGTGTGACGAGCTCTGGGTTTACGGTATCGAGAATCCGAGCGAGGGCATGAGAAACGAGATCGAATACGCAAAGCAGCACCAGATCCCGATCCGAGACGCTTCCGAGCTTTACAGAAACCGCGAAGTCGAGACGCTTCCGATCGGTGACGCTCTGATCGTCCTCCCCTCTCACGTCGGGAACCTGAACGGAGTCGCCGCGATTGAATCCACCACCGTGCGGATCAATGGCGAAATGATCTTAGACCTTGCGATCGAGCTCAGACGACACCCCGGCCACGACATCACACTGGAGGCCGACAAAGGCGCAGACTCGGAGGTAGATCAATGAGCTGGGACACGGTTCCGGGAAGAAATGGCGAAGGCTACCCGGATCCGACAGCCAGCACCGCCCTTGCACGGGTGCAGCATAGCCAGAAAGGGCTCCAGAGCAAGCGAGCCGGTGAACACTTCGAGAATATGATCACCGCAAGCCTGAACTGGTACTGCGACAAGGGCGTGGCCTTCGTTGAAAAGACTCCGGAGCCCATGAAGCCACTCAGGAAGCCAGACCGACAGGGCCGGTTCCTTGCTTGCTACACCAAAGCCGGGCAGCCAGACTTCAAAGGCACACTCACCGGCGGCCGGGCCGTGGTATTTGAGGCGAAACACACCGACAGCGACAAGATCGACCAGAGCCGCCTCACCCCTGAGCAGGTGGAAAGTCTGACGCTACACCACAAGCTCGGAGCTGCTGCCTTCATCATGGTGAGCGTGGGGCTGGAAAACTTCTACCGGGTACCGTGGGAAGTATGGCGAGACATGAAACAGATCTACGGACGCAAGCACATGAAACTCGAAGATCTGGAACCGTACCGCGTGCAATATATCGCCGGGATCCTCAAACTGCTGGAAGGTGTGGAGATCGACTACGCCGAGGAAGGAGGCACGCCATGAAATGCGAATACTGCGAGCTCCACAGAGTCGGGCCTTTTGTAATTTCAAAAGCCTGCACCATGCTGAGCGGAAAGCTCATAAACAAACAGACGGGCGAACCGTTAAAAATTTGTATGCACCACATGGCCTCCCCAGATCCGTGCATGAATAACGGTGCCAACTGCCCCATAAGAAAAGCAAGCAACAAGGAGGTGGCCAGATGATCGAGAACTACGCCAGACTATCTTCACGAATATTCACGTCACAAGTGGTCGGAAAGGATCAGAAGGGGAGAAAAATCACAGAAGGCACGGAAACGTACAAAACGCCAAGCGGAGTATACGAGATCAAAGACTGGGCCCGGCACGTTGAAAAGGCGGCCGAAGCCGACGGCCTGCTCCCATTGTTGGAACAAATAAAACAGCACGTGAAAGAATACGCATGGATGAAAAACGCCAGCGACATAAATGTGCTGATTTTAGCGGCTGAGTGTCTGACCGGGCACGCTTATGAGTACTGGGAAGGTTTTACCGTACCAGTGAATACGCAGGCAGACGAAACAGGACAACTTACATTTTGCTTTTAGTAAAGGAGGAAACCATGGACGGGATCACTAAACAGACACGCCGCCAGAGTTACGACGGCATACGAACACGCAGCGGCGAACGCTGCAAGCTAATACTGGAAACCCTCGGAAACCGGTCAATGACCGTGGAAGAAATCACCGACGAACTGGTGGCTGCTGGCCACCTGAAATACTACGACCGCAACTTCGTGGCGCCGAGACTCACAGAGCTGAAAGGCGCCGGAGTTCTGGAAGTCGTCGGAAAGAAACCGAGCAAAAGAACCGGAAAAAATACAGCCGTATGGGCTGCGGTAAGGAGGTAAGCACATGAAAAAGCAGAAAGTACAGGCAAAGATCAACCTCGAAGCTCTCGCAGGCGGAGCCTTCGCCGAGAAACTCAACGAGGCACTCATGCAGGTGGCCGAAAACATTCAGAATCCAAACACAGAAGCAACCACCAAGCGCCAGATCACGGTAAACATTAAATTTACGCCGAATACGACGGCCAGATCCGCGGACAGATGGATCTCTCCGACTTCACGGACGCCGATCAGGATCAGGAACCAGAGGAAACACAAGCTGCAGCTCCTACACCGGGACAGAATCCGACCGGCAAGCCTCTGGATCTTAAAAACAGGGGAAAACAGGCACCTGCTGCCGCTACTGAATTAGTTCCGGGCCGTGACTACGATCCGGACACCGGCGAGGTATACGAAACCGCCGGACAGCCTACGGACGACCGCCAGACAACCGGCGGACGCAATAACATGAAGGTGGTAAAAATCGCACCAGCAAAAGAAGCATAAGGAGGTCAAGAAAATGGAAGGAATCAAAGAAGCAATCGCATATATCACAGGGCTGGCCGTAAAGGCTGAGAAGCCAGAAACAATCGAGATCAACGGCCGGACATACTGCACGAAGGATCTCAGACGCTACGACGCAGCCGACAAGGCCGAGCCGATCAAAGCGACCACTCTCACCTCTCTGGTGGACTATATCAAGGAAAGCCGCGAGGAACTCCGCGACAGAATGATCATTCAGGTGGTAAGCGCCACAAAGGTGCTGCTCTACTCCGGGCTGCTGGCCGAGCGTGACCGTGAGACTCTGTTCGAGGTCAACGCCCTGCTGCCGCAGTTTGAATATGGCCGCGAATATGATCAGGAGAGCTTCCTCGTGGCCATGCAGTCATGCTTCCAGAAAACAGACGACCGCGAAGCCGTCACCATTATGGCGAGCAATATCGTGAACACACAGCAGGGAACCTTCTCAGACGACGGAGTAAGCCAACAGGCAATCATCAAAACCGGAGTAACCACGAAGGACGCCGCCTTCGTTCCTAATCCGGTGAACCTGATCCCGTACCGCACATTTTTGGAAGTTCCGCAGCCTGCGAGTGACTTCGTGTTCAGAATCAGCGAGGGACGCGGCGGAGCCCCTGCCTTCAAGCTGGTGGCTGCTGACGGTGGCCTCTGGAAGTCTCAAGCAGTGGACAACGTGAAGAACTACCTCGTCAAAGCACTGGCAGACGTTCCGGAACGCGAAAAGATCACGATCATTGCATAATGTGGCCGACATAAATGTCGGGAACATACCGGGAGGGCCAAACTCTCCCGGAAAATCAAAGGAGGACAATAACATGCTGATCATAAACATAGTGCTGGCCCTCGTGGCTGCTCTCCTGCTTTTTGGAGTTATCGGAGAAAAGGACGGGCTCAGACAGCAGAACATCACGATCGCCTTCGTGGCCGTGATCGTGCTCATTATCTCATTAAATAGATTTTTCTAAGGGAGGACAAAACCATGGAATATAAACCGAAAGTTATCACCGGAAAAGTAACCGGCACCGGCTGGCCGATCGACGGCCATGTGCTCTGGTTCTCACAGTGGGACTACGACAACCGCGAGAGCTGGCACCTCTACGGCTGGGAGGACTCAGAGGACGAGGCGGTCATGCAGACCGTATTCCAGACCGAAACCGAGGCGGGCCTCTGCCTGTTCGACACTCTGGAGAAGTTCGCAGAGAACTGGAAGGCAAAGAAATGGGAGCCGCAGGGCTCGTTCTGCCTGCCATTAGACAAGGTGGAAGTTCTGGAGGTAAAGCAGGAAGAAAGCACCAACAACACCCGCGAACAGCTCCGGGCTCACGGCTTCGATCTGACGCCAAGAAAGCAGACCGACCGGGGCGGGATCCTCTGCCTCCCGCTGGACAAGAACCTGAACGGCGACGTGCAGGCCAAGCACCCGGACTGGGAGCCAGTCGAGTGCCCGACATGCGGCCGGAAATGCTGGAAACACCCGGAAGCTGACCGCCTCGCCAAAGAACAGGGCGCGAAAATGCTCTGTACTGAGTGCGCGATCAAAGCCGGGCTTCTGTCACCGTTCCGAAAGGAAGGCCCAAACCGCGCGCAGCGAAGGAGGGCAAAGCGTGAAAGAAGAAAATAACACAGATGGGCTCTACTACCTCAAAATAGACGCGAGGCACTACTTCCCCGACGGAAAAATAGCAAGGGACGTGCTGGAGGCGCTCAGGTGCAGGCAATACGCCGCAATGCTGGCCTTCTATCTGGAGCGCGACCTCGACGACATAGAAAAACAAGCTCGCAGACTCGCGGAAAGCACCGCGCTGAGCTACTCGGAAGCACTCCACAAGATCGGCGGAGATATGCTGCGGAGCAAGCAGGAAAAACCGGCCCCACTCTCCCTCTGGCCTATCAGACAAGAACCGGTGCGGCCGAACCGTGCAGCCAGACGAGCAGCTAAAAGAAAAGGAGGACGAAATGGACGATAACAAGAACAAGCCTATGGGCTGGCCGTTACTCTACACACTGGCAACACTCGCAGGCGTGGCCATGCTGGCAATCCTGAAAGCCTGCGGCATTATATCAATGAGCTGGCCGGTGGTGATCGCCGGGCTCGTGTGGGTACCAACCGCGCTGCTGCTGATCACTCTCTGGGTGGCCACTCTCCTGATCTGGATCGGGCGAACCGGGAAAAAGATCAGGGAATACAATCGCAGGAGAAAGATCTCCCGCACTCTGGACGAATCCATGAAAGGGCTCACGCTAAACGGCGTCGGCCCCATTTATGGTATTAGAAGAAATAAAGGCGAAAACAACACCGACTACGAGAAAAGGATCCGCGAAAAGCTGGGGCTCTCCCCTCGCAGTCTACCGAAATACGAAACCATGGAACAGCTCACCCTCTCCAATGTGGGCCCGATCTATGGCGTCGTAAAGAAACAGGACGAGAGCTGGAAGCGCTACCGCCGCAGAATACTGAAAGCAGCCCGCACTCTGGACACCGTAAACGTACAGAACGCACCGAAGCCGCGGAAGGAGTAGCCAATGCCAGAAATATGTGAAAAATGTTGGAACACCGGCTGCAAAGAAAACGAAATCCTCAGAGCGTCAAAGCTGGAGATCTGCCGCGCCTTCGAGTGCGGACTCATTCCAGCAGACGCCGGGGAGTATGTAAGGGAGGACGAATAAATGGACTACAAAACAGAAGCACAGCCAAAGGCCACCGCCGGAGGGGTACCAGTATTCTGCGCCCATGACGCGATCGTGGCCATTGAGAAGCTGATCCCCAACCCGAAGAACCCGAACACACACCCGGACGCACAGATCCAAGCACTCGGCCGCATTATCCGCCAGACCGGGTGGAGGGCGCCGATCACAGTGTCGAAGCGCTCCGGTTTCATAGTAAAGGGCCACGGCCGCCTCGCTGCTGCCAAGCTCGAAGGACTCACCGAAGTGCCGGTGGACTACCAGAACTACACGAACGAGGCCGAGGAATACGCCGATCTGGTGGCAGACAACCGGATCGCAGAGCTGGCAGAGATTGACAACAAGCTGCTGGCTGACATTTTCGCCGATATTGACACCGGCGAGATCCCCATGGAGCTGACCGGCTACACCGACAAGGAAGTGGAAAGCCTCGTCACTGGACTGGCCGAAGCCCTGCACAATGACCTCACAGAACCGGACGAGATCCCGGAAGCTCCAGAAGGTGACGGAATGATCACCCAGAAGGGCGACCTCTGGATCCTCGGACGCCACCGCGTTGTCTGCGGCAACTCCACGGACGAGGACGCCATGCGCCTGCTGCTGGACGGAAAGCACCCGGAGATCCTTCTCACAGATCCACCGTACTGCTCCGGAGGTTTTCAGGAGTCCGGGAAGTCCGTCGGAAGTATCGGAACAAAACAGTCCGACGGCAACGGCGGGCAGAAAACGCCGACGATCAGCTCGGACAACCTCAGCACCAGAGGCTACCAAACACTGATGAGGGCCGTCCTCTCCGCTACCGACATAAAGGTGGCCTACATCTTCACAGACTGGAGAATGTGGCTCTATTTGTGGGATCTGGTGGAGGCTTCGGGCCTTGCGATCCGGAATATGATCGTCTGGAATAAGAAAACACCGGGAATGGGTAACGGCTGGAGGGCTCAGCATGAGCTCGTCATGTTCGCCCACAGGACAAAGCCAGCATGGGACAACCACAAGGGCTACGGAAATGTGATCGAAGCCACCCGCTCCGGGAATGAACTCCACCCGACACAAAAGCCGGTGGAAATACTGGAGAAACTGCTGGACAATACACAGTGGGCCAAGGGTGTCCTCGACACCCTTGGAGGATCCGGCACGACTCTGATCGCTGCGGAAAGCGTCGGGCAGCCTGCCTATGTCATGGAAATGGAGCCTGCATTTGTGGACGTGATCGTAAAGCGCTACATAAAGACAACCGGCAAGACGACCGGGATCCGACTGTTCAGGAAGGGCAAAGAGCTGGGCCGCGAGCACTTCGAGAGAATGTTCACGGAATAAGCCAGCGAAAGGAGGTGGAACCCATGCACCAGAACAGTGAGGCAAAACAGCCGAAGGAAACCGACGAGATCAAGAAAAAGCTGGAAAGCTACGCAGCACTCCACCGCAGGATCGACAACCAGATCGAACGGCTGGAGAATCTGGAGGCCGTCATGGGCTCCATATCCTCGCCGAGCTTCGACGGAATATCAGGAGGCGGTGGCGACGGAACCAGCAAACAGGAACGGCAAGTGATCCAGAAGGTAACACTGGAGGAAACGATCCGCCGCATGATCACAGACGAGGATCGGAAACGCAGCGAACTGGAGGCCCTGATCTCCGAAATGGAAAAGCCGGACGAGCAGACCGTCTTAGAAATGCACTACTTCGACGCTGCGAACTGGTGGACGGTATGCGCCGCCCTTCATGGTAGCCGGGAGGACTACGACGAACACGAGCAGCGCTACCTCAAAAGAACATTCAAGCTGCACGGCTCGGCGCTTCAATCGCTGGCCAAAATATACAGAGCAAAACAAGAACAGGGATAACAACGCCCGCCAGAAGCCACAGGAAGGCCGACGGCGGGCTTTTTTGTGCGCCCGAAGAAATACGCACACACTCAGGAGAAAGCCGAAAACGGAACGCTCACGAGCACACAGGGGATAAAAAGGGACAAAAAGGGATAAAAGGGGATAAACCACCGTGCTACTCTGTATAACAGCGAAAGCCGTCCGGGGACATGATAAAGATCCGGGCGGTTTTTCCTATGTGCCTACCCTCAGAAAAGAACTGGGAGGGGTGCAAATTTTCCGGACGGAGGATTGATAAGCGCCACCGCTCCGTTGTATAATATCCCAAAGATGACTAAGGAGGCTCATGTAATGGGATTATTCAACATTTTCAAGAAAAAGCAACCGGCGCAGCCACAACCTCAGCCGGAACCAAAACCAGAAAAACCACAGGCTCGCAGCAAGTGGAACGATCCGGAATACCTTCGCCGCGTGGAAGCGGCTCTCCAGCAGGGACAGAGCAAGCCGATCATGGAAACACTGAAAGAAGCAGAAAAGCCAGCGCCTACAACGCAGACCACTTCCGGGCATGATACCGTGCCGAAATATAAGTGGCTCCAGTCCGGCGAATGGGAGGTGCAAATCAATAGCCAAACAGGAAAGCCGGGGATCTTCACCAAGAACGGCAAGGAATGGTTCCACGCAGACGAAGCGTGGGCGTCTCGATCTGGCAAGTATTACATTCTCACAGGAATGGACGCAAATGTAAACGAAGGGATCGCAATCGCAGAAGGTGCGCGAGGTATTCGCATAAGGAAAACAGATGAGCTCATAAGAGCGGCCACTATCACCGACAACGGAATCGGCTACGCTCTGAGCGACGAGGGCACTCTTTTCACTCTGAGCGAAGAAAAAGCCAATGCGAAGAACCTCTGCGGGGACTCATACCTCGTTGCATACGATCTCACTACCGAGATCTGCGCCGTGGTGTACGATACAGACAGCAGCTACGACGAAAACGACAAAGAGCTCCCGGCTGTCATTGTAAAGGTGACTACTCTCTCCACCTCTGAAAGCTGGAAAAAGAAAATCCGGTACAGTTACGGCGATCGCAAAACGCACACCTTCTCGGCCAAAATATCCGGGAATATGATCCGAATAGAAACACCGGACAATGTTCTCCACGAGTTCACGCCGGACGGAACCAAAACAAAATAACCAGCCACTACCGCCAAGGGAAAACCCAAGGCGGTATTTTTATACCCAAAACCAGAAAGGAGGGGCACACATGAGCAGTTTGTTTTACTCAGGATCAGGCAGACACACCAGCGGTGCCTTCACTGTCACCATGAAGGACGGCGCCAAACTGGCGAAACGTCTCGCCAAACTTGAAAACGGTGGCGAGGTAGCGATCAAGCGAACCGTCTCAGACTTTAGCTCCAGAGCGCCAGCGTGGGTATCGAAGGGAATCCGCCAAC
>OLRK01001564.1_pt1 | contig 18355 bp, 12 predicted proteins | sample 1672911 | NCBI WGS metagenome assembly OLRK01 (sample SAMEA3136736, study PRJEB25190) | human gut metagenome | biome: human gut; feature: human-associated habitat; material: faeces | place: Austria | collected 2013 | reverse complement strand
CATAAAAACGGAGCTGCTGCTCCGGTAGATGATCATCTACTTTTGCAACAGCCCCTTTTTATGGCTTTCATTATAGGCGGATTGCCAGTTAAAGTCAATAAAGGAAGGCGTCAGGGAAACCGGCGTAAAAATGGCGGCAGGGTGTTATCCCTGCCGCCGCTTTCTTATCCCCCATCCCGTTTTGACGGGCTGCGGGTTCTTGGTTATTACTCTGCCTTCGGGCCGGCCTCGGCGATTTCCTTGGGCATATTCGGGTACTTCTTGGCGAAGTTGTCGGAGAACATCTTGGCCAATTTCTTGGCGGAAACGTCGTAAGCGTCCTTATCGGCCCAGGTGTCTCTCGGATTCATGATCTCGGAGGGTACGCCAGGACAGCTCTGGGGAACGTCCACGTTGAAGATCTCGTCGTGCCGGTACTCTACGCTGTCAAAGCTGCCGTTTAAGGCCGCGGTGATCATGGCTCTGGTGTAGGACAGTTTCATACGGCTGCCGACTCCGTAGGGGCCGCCGGACCATCCCGTATTTACCAGGTAAACCTTGGTGCCGTATTTCTCGATCTTCTCGCCCAGCATCTTGGCGTATACGGACGGATCCAGCGGCATGAAGGGCTCGCCGAACAAAGTGGAGAAGGTGGGCTGCGGCTCCTGGATGCCGCGCTCCGTTCCGGCCAGCTTGGAGGTGAAACCGGTTACGAAGTGGTACATAGCCGCGTTCTCGTCCAGTCTGGCGATGGGCGGCAGTACGCCGAACGCGTCGGCGGTCAGGAAGATCACAACCTTCGGAATGCCTCCCTTGCCGGGGATCTGCGCGTTGTTGATATAGTCTACGGGGTAGCCCACGCGGGTGTTCTCCGTGAGGGAACCGTCGTCGTAGTCCGGGATTCTCGTCTCCGGATCAATGACCACGTTCTCCACCTGGCTGCCGAAACGGATGGCGTTGTAGATGTCCGGCTCGTTCTCCGGGTTTAAGTTGATGCACTTGGCGTAGCAGCCGCCCTCGAAGTTGAACACGCCGTCCTCAGACCAGCCGTGCTCATCGTCGCCGATCAGCTTGCGGGCCGGGTCAGCGGACAGAGTGGTCTTTCCCGTTCCGGAAAGTCCGAAGAATACAGCGGTCTCGTGGGTCTCCGGATCCATGTTGGCGGAGCAGTGCATGGGCAGCACGTTCTCCTCCACCGGCATTAAGTAGTTCATAATGGAGAATACGGACTTCTTGATCTCACCGGAGTATCTGGAGCCGGCGATCAGAACGAGTCTCTCAGAGAAGTTTACAATGATGGCAGCCTCGGAATTGGTTCCGTCTAACTCAGGAACGCAGTGGAATCCGGGAGCTACAACTAATGTGAAATCGGCGTCACCGTAGGTTTCCAGCTGCTCTGCGGTGGGACGGATTAAAAGCTGATGAATGAAAAGGTTCTGGCAAGCCAGCTCATTGATGATGCGGAATTTTCTGGTGTATTTCTCATCCGCTCCGGCAAAGCCGTCGAATACGAACAGATCCTTCTGCTGCAGGTATGCGAACATTTTGTTCTTGATGTTCTGATACTTGTCCTCAGAGATGGCAACATTTACGCTGCCCCACGCGATCTGATCGTGAATGTCTGCGGTGTCAACGATGAATTTATCTTTAGGAGAACGGCCTGTATATTTCCCGGTCGTTACAGCAAGCGCGCCTGTGTTCATCAGGATGCCCTCGCCGCGTTTTAAAGATTCCTCTACCAGACGAGCAACGTCAAGATTGCGGTATACAGTTCCGGTATTGGTGATGCCAAGTTTTTCTAATCCATAGGTTTCCATGTTCTTGTCCTCCTGTTAATTTTTTGGCAAGGCTGAATTGCCTTTCCCGTCATTTTATATTATACTTCTTTTTAAACAAGAAGTAAAATGTATATTTGAGATTTTTACCATACTATATTAGTATGACAGAGGGGGAAATTATGGCGATCACTTATGACTATTACCGCATTTTTTATTATGTGGCAAAGTATCAGAGCTTTACCCAGGCGGCCAGAATCCTGTTGAACAGCCAGCCCAACATCACCAGATCCATGAACAATCTGGAGAGCGAGCTGGGCTGCCGCCTGTTTGTGCGCTCCAACCGGGGGGTGCAGCTGACGCCGGAGGGAGAAAAGCTTTACGCCCACGTGGCGGTGGCCCATGAACAGCTTCAGGCAGGGGAGGCGGAGCTTTCGGGAGATAAAAGCCTGCAGCGGGGCGTGGTGTCTGTGGGAGCCAGCGAAACGGCCCTGCACGGGTATCTGCTTTCCCGGCTGTGCCGGTTTCACCGGAAATACCCCGGTATCCGCATCCGCATTTCCAGCCATTCCACGCCTCAGGCGGTGGCGTCCCTGCGGCGGGGGCTGGTGGATTTCGCGGTGGTTACCACGCCTACGGGGGTGGTGAAACCGCTGGAGGAGATCCGGCTGAAGACCTTCCGGGAAATCCTGGTGGGCGGGCCGCAGTTTCAGGAGCTTTCCTGCGGGGCTTTGAGCCTGAAGGAGCTTACGGCCTATCCCCTGGTGAGTCTGGGGCGGGAGACGAAAACCTATGAGTTTTACAGTCACTTTTTCGCGGAAAACGGGATTTTATGGGAGCCGGATATGGAGGCGGCCACCACGGATCAGGTGCTGCCGCTGGTGAAACACGATCTGGGTCTGGGATTTTTGCCGGAGGACTTCGCGGCGGAGGATATGCGGCGGGGAAAGCTGTTCCCCATTACCTTAAAGGAAAAGATTCCGGAGCGGGCGATCTGTCTGGTGAAGGATACGGGAAGGCCGTTAAGCATCGCCGCCAGGGAGCTGGAAAAGGAGCTGGTGCGGAAAGGGCGGGGGTAAGCCGCTTTTCTAAGTCCCGGAAACGGGCATAGAAAAACCACCCTTGTATACTTTGGCGGTAGCGAGGGTGGAATTTCTATCATCAATACTGGCCAACCCCTTGTGGGCGGTTGTTCTTTTTATGCTTTTACTATAGTACGTCTGAGGGGAAAGTGCAAGAGGACAGTTTTAGTTTCCGCCTCCGACTCTGGTGAAAAATTGTTGAAAGGATTTTCTGGGATGGGTCGATCCTGGAAATTTGTTAAACGCAGGAGAGAACCGCGTTTTGCGCGGATGCTCTCCTGCGGAATGTTTTCGTGTCAGGATTCCCGGCTTTTGGGGGACTGCGAAACAGAGGTTTCCAGAGCCGCAGATTGGAAATCCTTAGCTTGAATGGGAGCTGCCAGCTGGAAGATCCAGCTCTAAGTCGCCGAAGGAAGGCAGAACCGATGCCGCCGGGGCCGCGGCGGAAACCTCCTCGGAGGAACGGCCGGCCGGAAGATCCAGCATAAGATCTCCGTGGGAAGGAAGCGCCGAGCGGCTTTCTTCCGCTGCCTCAGGGGAAACCTTCCCTACGCGGGCAAGGCCGGCCGGGAAGTCCAGCTTGAGGTCTCCGCGGGAGGGCAGGGCAGAAACGCTCTCCTTCGCGGCCTCAGCAGATTCCTTTTCTACGCGGGCAAGACCGGCCGGGAAATCCAGCTCCAGGTCGCCGTGAGAGGGCAGAGCCGTTTCTTCCGGGGTATCCAGGGAAGGTTTCGCCAGGCTGGTGCCGCCAGCGGGGAGATCCAGCTTGAGATCCCCGTGGGAGGGCAGAACCGGGCTGCTTTCTTCCGCAGTCTCAGCAGATTCCTTTTCTACGCGGGCGAGACCAGCCGGGAAATCCAGCTCCAGGTCGCCGAAGGAAGGCAGGGTCGCTGCCGCCGGAGCCTCGGCGGAAACCTCCTCAGAGGAACGGCCGGCCGGAAGGTCCAGCATAAGATCCCCGTGGGAGGGCAGAGCCGAGCTGCTTTCTTCCGCAGTCTCAGCAGATTCTTTTTCTACGCGGGCGAGACCGGCCGGGAAATCCAGTTCCAGGTCGCCATGGGAGGGCAGAGCCGAGCCATTCTCCTCCGCGTCCTCAGCAGATTCCTTCTCTAAACGAGAGACACCGGCGGGGAGATCAAGTTCCAGATCCCCATGAGAGGGCAGAGCCGTTTCGGGAGTGCCTTCAGCCGGTAAAGCGGCCGTCACCGTCAGGGTCACACGGGCGGTCTCATAGCCGTTCGCCTCTATTTTCAGGGTGTGTTCCCCTTCTGTCAGCTGCGGCTGTTCTCCGGAAGGTTCCTGAATGGTGTGATACAGGGTAATGCTGGTCCGTTCCTCGTTGATCTCGTACGCTTTCCGGCTGGAGTCGCTGCGCAGCGGGAAGGGGTTTCCGTCAAGGAACAGGGCGGTGATCGACGAAATATACGCCGGGTCGCCTTCGCTGGTCAGCACCAGGTTTTCTCCCAGTCTGCCCTCTGTTCCGGAAAGAAGGGGAGCGGCTTCTCTCGCGGTTTTAGAAAATTGGAACGTGTTTCCCAGGAAACCATCCTCTAAAACTCTCTTGACATTTTCCGGCCGGCTCTGAATGGTTCCGCCCGGATTCTGGCTGGCATATGTCAGGAATGAGAGGAAGTCATTGTGCTCCCGCTCCTCATCCTGAACGGCGCTCAGATATTTGGCAAAGTCATAAAGGTTCTCCGAGCTTCCATCCATCGCGGCCACAGGCGTCTGCGTTTCCCAGCGCTTAACCACGGCCATTGCCGCGTCGTCTGCCGCTCCGATATTCTGAAGAATCATCGCGTTTGCCAGCAAATCGTGGTCGAACAGGAGGTAGGCGTCTACGTCTCCGTTCTCAGACCAGGAGGATACGGTTCCGGAGGCCCGGTTTCCGGTCTTGCCGAAGGTGGTGCGGGCCGGGGCCGTTCTGACCGCGCCGTCTTTGCCGTAAGCGTCCAGATAATAGTCATGGGAGGGAACCGCACCGTTGGTGAGGATCAGCTTGGGGGCGGATGAGCCCTGTCCTGCCTCAGGCTTTTTCTGAGCCGGGTGCTGGCTTAAAGCCACCTGGTCGAATTTCCCCTGCCGGTGGGAAACCGTCACGCTGGACGGATCCAAAACGGTGGACTCCCATTTTACGATGGTTCCGTCGTGATCCACCTTCGTGCAGGCCTTAGTCACATCGGTTCCGTCAATCTCTATGGTGTAGTCGTCCGCGGTGCCTTCCTGGAACGCGATAACGGCGTACTGAATCCAGCCCAGATCCACAAGTTTCGTCTGGTTCTTGTTCAGAAGATCCGCTGCCTCTCTGACGGTCTCTTTCCCGGTCTCCGCCGGTTTTCCCTGTTCAGAGCCAGAGGTCACAGGCTTGTTTTCTGCCTGGCCTGTGGGATTTGCCTGGCTGCTGCCCGTCTGGCTGCCTGCGGCGCCGGTGGGGCGTTCCGGAGAGGTTGTGCTGCTGGAACCGCGTTTCCCGCTCTTTGAGCTTTCGGAGCCGCGCTTTTTGCTTTTTGAACTGCTGCCGGAGCTGTGTTTTCCGCCCTTTGAGCTGCCGGAACCGGAGCCGTCGCTCTTTCCCTTTCCGGGGCCGCCGGAGCCTTTGCGGGTTTCCGCCTGCTGGGAGGACGGGGAGTCGAGGCGAACCACGCCCGCGGGAGCGGATGTCCCGGTGAGCGCGCCGGAGCTGTCAAAGGGATATTCCCGGTCTCCGATGGTCACGCTGCCGGTAGCCATGGCTCCGTCTGGATTGAGGTAGTATGTGGTATCCCCCTGGGAAACCCAGCCGGTCTGCATACTGCCGTCGGTATTTAAGTAATACCATTTGTCCTGTCCATCTGTGTCTTTTATCTGCTGCCATCCGGTGGCCATAGCCCCGTCCGGGACAAAATAGTACCACTGGGGCTTGCCGTTTGCGTCTGTTACCTGACGCCATCCGGTAGCCATGACTCCGTCCGGGGCAAAATAGTACCAGTGCAGTTTGCCGTCAGCAGCCTTAATCTGTTTCCATCCGGCTGACATAATTCCGTCTGTATCGAAATAGTACCAATCCCCCGTTTCGGACTGGCTCCAGACATTTTGAAGAACTCCCGTTTCGGTTTGATACTGCCAGCCCTTTTCAGATGAGGACCAGTGTCCTTCCGGCAGGGGCGCGGCTGTAGCCGTGAGCGTGCTGGACAGCAGCATCGCGCTGAGGATGATCGGTGCAGATCGTTTTTTGTTTTTCATCATCCTTTAATTCCTCCTTCGTAATTTGATTTAGTGATTCGGCGGCATTGCTGGTTTTTCTGCTCAGTTAGGGATAGTCAACCGCCGTTGCCGCATATGTTAACATTGACTAACCATTTCTGTCAATCCTGCTTCCCCCTCCGTCAGGCCGGTCAAATCTTAAGGCCTGCCCGCAGGTTTTCTCCCCGCGGTTTCAGGGGCAGCCCGGCCGGGCGGATCCCGTTTTTCCAGGCATAAGATTCCGAAACCGCCGTTCCTGACGTATTCCTTCTATATAAAAGTAAATGGAAAACCGCGCGTTTTGAAAGGTCCTGTTTTCGTTTCCAGGATGGGAAAACCGCGCCTCGGACTGCCGCGGATGGGGGCAAACGGTTCTTTCGGTTATGTATAGAATCTTCCTGTTTGAAGGGAAATTCTTAAGGAATTTTTAAGAAGTCCCATTATTTTCATTTCCACCCCTTCATGGTATGATAAAAAGAAACGGACGCATTCATGCAGAAGGAGAGTGCCTATGAGAATCTGGACAGGGCTGGCCGCCGGGATTGTGGTATCGGCGCTGGCTGCGTTTCCCTCCTATGCAGGCCACTGGGGGCGCGATGGAAGCGGCTGGTGGTGGCAGGAGGACGACGGCTCCTATCCGAGGGATACTTGGAAATGGCTGGACGGAGACGGAGATTGCGTAGCGGAGTGTTACTATTTTGACGAGAAGGGATATATGGTCACCAATTCCCTGATCGGAAAGGGATTTGAGGTCAATGGGGACGGCGCCTGGGTGGAAGACGGCGTTGTGCAGACGAAGATTGTCCCCTACGACGGAACGGTGATTGGCAATGACGATTATCTGATCACGCTCCCGGAGAGCTGGGAGGGGAATTTTTATATAGAGCAGACAGAGGAATGCCTGCGGGTGTATTTTTATCCGGTGGCGGAGCGGCCGCGGGAGATTTTTGAGGTGCACCGGGTGGGCAGCTTGGAGGAGAAACGGACGATCACGTCCAAGATCGGCGATAAAAAAGAGCTGGGCTGGTGCCGCGGACACTATTACATCACCGGGACGCCCCAGGGGTCTTCCATGTCCGGGTATGAGCCGGGAGAGCGGGAGATGATCCGCCGGATGACGGATGATTATGTGAAAAATATAACAAAGTATTTTGAGTTTCAGTGAGGTGACGGAATGGACGGGCAGATTCTGCTCTGGATACAGGAGCATTTGCGCAGCGATATGGCGACGCCGGTGATGGAGTTCATCACGCACCTGGGGGATACGGCATTCATCTGGATTGGGATGGCTGCCGTTTTCTTCGTGCTGCGAAAGACCAGGCGGACGGGGGTGGAGACGGCGGCGGCCCTTCTTTTTTCCCTGCTGGCAAACAATATGATTCTGAAAAATCTGGTGGCGAGGGTGCGGCCCTACGAGGTGGTGGCGGGACTGACGCTGCTCATTGAGAAACAGCCGGACTGGTCATTTCCGTCGGGGCACGCTGCCTCGTCGTTTGCGGCGGCGACGGTGATCTGGATGAATCACCGGAGATGTGGATGGCTGGCTCTTGTGCTGGCGGCGCTCATCGCCTTTTCCAGGCTGTATGTGGGCGTGCACTACCCGTCGGATGTGGTGTTTGGGGCATTGGACGGAATTTTGCTGGGAGTGGCGGCCTGCCGGTGCTGGAGATGGATCCGGAGCAAGCGGGCGGCTGGAGACAGGAAGGAGAGCTGACATAAAATGTACGATCAATTAACGGAGAGCGATATTAAGAAAATTCAGGAGGAAATCGACTATCGGAAACTGGTGGTGCGGAAAGCGGCCATCGAGGCGGTGAAGGAGGCCAGGGCCCACGGGGATCTGAGCGAGAATTTTGAATACCACGCGGCAAAGAAGGACAAAAATCAGAACGAGAGCCGCATCCGCTATCTGGAGCGGATGATCCGCACGGCGAAGATCATTTCCGACCAGTCCCGCGCCGACGAGGTGGGGATCAACAACCGGGTGGAGCTGTACTTTGAGGACGATGACGAGACGGAGACCTATAAAATCGTCACCACCGTCCGCGGCAATTCCCTGGACAATAAAATCAGCAACGAGTCTCCCCTGGGCCGGGCGGTGCTGGGCCACCGGGTGGGGGACCGGGTGTATGTGAAGGTCAATGAAAAAGCGGGCTATTATGTGGTGGTAAAATCCATCGACAAAACCGCCGGGGACGAGACGGATCAGATCCGGAAATACTGAGGACAGAACTGTGGAAAACGGCCGGGAGAATGGGTTCCTTTGTGGAGAAATCCCATTTCCCGGCCGTTTTTGTCCTTTCATGGGAAACGGAAATGAACCGGAAACTGCGCGCTTTTTATTCCAGTCCGGCCAGGCGCCGTCTCTTTTTCTCCTCGCATTCGATGGGAGTGAAGGTGCCGTCCTCGTTGGGGGTGAAGACGTAGTGCTCTTTTAAGTAAATGATGTCATCCCGGTAGACGGAGTCCAGCTCCGCCAGCACGGCGGCTCTGGCCACCACCTTGGCTCCGGCCAATTCCGCCAGCTTTTCTAAGGCGGCTAAGGAGTCTCCCGTGGCGATGACGTCGTCGATGATGGCCACCCGTTTTCCGCGGAGCTTTTCCACGTCGCAGCCGTCTAAGTACAGGGTCTGCTTGGCCTGGGTGGTGATGGAGTAGACGTTGGCCTCCAGGACGTTCTGCATATAGGGCTTTTTGTGCTTGCGGGCCAGCACGAAATCCTTCATGTTTAACAGGCGGCTGATCTCATAGGTGAGAATGATGCCCTTGGCCTCTGCGGTGAGGAGTACGTCCACCTCTGGAAGGCGTTTTGCCAGCTCCGGGGCCACCGCCCGCACCAGTTCCGTGTCAGACACGATGCAGAAACTGGCCAGAGCCATGTCGTCCTTGATTTTTACAAAGGGAAGTTTCCGTTTTACTCCGCAGAGCTCAAAGTCAAAATAGGGGGGATTGTATCGCATGGGGACCGTCCTTTCTCTGTTTTCCGCTGTTCTGGGGCGAAAAAGTATATAAAGTATGTATTTTAAAAAATGTAAGGGTCAAAAGGTGTTTTGCACCCTCGATACCAGATTGTTTCGTGCTGCGCACTTCCGCAGTCGTCATAAACATTCATAATCCCCTGGTTTTTCTGCGAAAAACGGTTTCTTATTTATGGTTTTGACGGGCTTCAAAGTCAGAACTCTCCTTGCAAGCGGGCTTGCGCCAGGTGTCTGGCCTTTGGGCCCTGGTATCTAAAGATAATATAGCACGTTTCGCGCAGCGTGGAAAGAAAAAAATGACAGAAGACTTGACGAAACGGACGATGCCGCATAGGATGGAAGGTATGAGGAGGTGCAGCATGAAAACGACACAGATCAATGAGCTGACAGAATTAATCAGAAAGGATATGCGCCCGGCGCTGGGGGTGACGGAGCCGGGGGCCATCGCTTTTGCGGTGTCAAAGGCGAGATCCCTGGTGGAGGGGAAGGTTTCCGGTGTGGAGCTGACTTTAAACAGCGGAATGTATAAAAATGCCTATACCTGCGGGATCCCCAACAGCCGCTTTATGGGAAATGAGTACGCGGCGGCCCTGGGAGTGATCGCCGGGCGGCCGGAAAAGGGCCTGGAGTGCCTGGCGGACGTGCGGGAAATGGACAATGCCATGGCGGAAATGCTGGTGCGGACAGGGCGGATCCAGGTACATATGGGGGAAGTTACCAGCCGCATTTTCATAGAGGCGAAGGTGACGGCGGAGAGTGGGGAGGCCGTGGTGACGATCCGGGATTCCCATACGAATATTGTAAGCATCCGGGTGAACGGGGAGACGGTATTTGAGAAAAAGGACGAGGAGAAGGCGGAGACGGCTCAGGCGGCGGTGATCCATTCCTATACCCTGGAGGAGATCTGCGAGTACGCAAAAACTGTGCCGGCGGAGGACATTTCCTTCATCGCCCAGGCTTATGAGATGAATTACCGCCTGTTTGAGGCGGGGCTGGAGAGCGACCGGACCACCTACGGGAAGTATCTGCTGGAGAAAAACGGGGGAGAGATCATCTCTGATGACGAGCAGAAAACGGCCTCCCTCCTGTGCAACGCGGCCATTGAGGCCAGGGTGATCGGCCTGGACTATCCGGCCATGAGCATCACTGGCTCCGGGGCCCACGGCATCATCGCCACCATGCCCCTTTACGGCGTATACTGCCATCGGGAGCTGCCGGAGGAAACCCTCTGGAGGGCGACGGCCATCAGCTATCTGGTGTGTATGTACATTAAGGAATACTCCGGGAAACTGTCTGCCTTCTGCGGCTGTGGCATCGCGGCGGGCACGGGAATGGCCTGCGGCCTGGTCTACCTCTACGGCGGCGGAGTGGCGGAGATGGAGCGGGTCATCGGAAATATGGCCAGCAGCATCACCGGCATGATCTGCGACGGCGGCAACCAGGGCTGCACCATGAAGGGAATCGTGGCGGTGGATGCGGCGTTCCAGTCCGTGGACTTTGCCATGCACGGCATCAGCGTGGATCCGGTGCACGGCATCAACGGAAAGACGCCGGAGGAGACCATGCGCCACATGGGCGAGATCGCGTCGCCGGGCATGACGGGGACGGAAAAGACCATTGTGGATATTTTGCAGGAGAAAAGCGCGGCCGGGAAATAGGAAACGGCCGGGGAAACGACAGGAAATTGCCGCCGCTGAAAGCCCGGATGGGGCTTTGGAAACGGCGGGAGAACGGCAGAAACGGCCGGGAGAGCCGGCACGCCCAGGGTGGGGAAAACAAAAAAGAGGAGAACAAAACCATGGCAAATATTATAGAAATCACAGATTTTTCCGCACCGGAGCTGGATGTGTACGCCAGGCTTACAGAGGGGCAGCTGTTAAACCGCCACGAGCCGGAAAAGGGGATGTTTATCGCGGAGAGCCCCAGGGTGATCGAGAGGGCCCTGGATGCCGGCTGCCGGCCGGTTTCCTTTCTGGCGGAGGGGCGTCATGTGGAGACCCAGGCGGCGGAGCTGATTCGCCGGTGCGGGGACGTACCGGTGTACACGGCGGATTTTGAGGTGTTAAAGCACCTGACGGGCTTTCCCCTTACCAGGGGGATGCTCTGCGCCATGCGCCGTCCGGCCCTGCCTTCGGTGGAGGAGGTCTGCGCCGGGGCGAAACGGATCGCCGTGCTGGAGGACATTGTAAATCCCACCAACGTGGGGGCGGTGTTCCGCTCGGCCGCCGCCCTGGGAATGGATGGGATGCTGCTGACCCCGGCCTGCAGCGATCCCCTGTACCGGCGGGCGATCCGGGTGAGTATGGGGACCGTGTTTCAGGTGCCCTGGACGTTTTTGGGAAAGGGAGAGACGGACGGCGAAGAATGGCCGGAAACGGGGATGGAGCGGCTGAGACGTCTGGGGTTTCGGACTGTGGCCATGGCTCTGCGGGAGGATTCCGTGGGCCTTGACGATCCCCGGCTGAAGGCGGAGGAAAAGCTGGCGGTCATCCTGGGAACAGAGGGGGACGGCCTGGCGGACGGAACCATCGCCGCCTGCGACTACACCGTGCGCATCCCCATGTCCCACGGCGTGGACTCCCTGAACGTGGCAGCGGCCAGCGCGGTGGCGTTTTGGGAGCTGGGGAGGCTGAAAATGGGGAGGGATTAGAAGAAAAACAGGGAAAATGGGGGAAATTCTCCATTTCTATGAAAAAGGCCTTCAAAGCCGGCAGCGGATTCCGTTGCGATCGGTTTTGAAGGCCTTTCATGTTGTGGGAAATAGTTCTTTAAATAGAAAATTCATTTATAAGAAAAGGGAAAAAACTCTGCGAATACAAAAATTATTATCCCTTTTGGGATGTAGTTGTGTTATAATCTACATTGGAGCTTTTTTAGCAATCGTTTTGAAGATGGAGGTCAAGTATGGACGTAACCTATAATAAGCTTTTCAAGCTGTTGATAGACAAAGAAATGAAAAAAATGGAGTTTGCAAAAGATGTTGGTATCAGTCCGAATACCCTCGCAAAACTTTCAAGGAATGAGATTGTTTCTATGGAAGTCATCGTGCGCATTTGCAGAAAATTAAATTGCGGCATTGAAGATATTATGGAAGTCCTTCCTGAAACAAGAGAAAGATCATAAGGGGGCTTTTGATGGACAATACATATCCGTATATCGCATCCTTAACAAGAGAGCCATTTTTGTTTTATGAGATGCGGACAACAGCAAAATTATTGAGTAGCGGCTTAAACGAAGAAGATGTTGTCATTCAAATCATGAGTGGCAATCTTTTTCAATATCCGACGGAAAAGTCGGTTGCTCGGATGGCAAGGGCTTGCTTAAAGCGATTGGTAGCTATGGATGATATGAATTTGGTAAGAGCGATTGCGGAACAGCCGGCTGATGTAGCCAAGCAGATTTGTCTGTATGCAATGATGAAACAGAGCCGTTTAATGTGGGAATTTATGTTGACTGTTATTGGTGAGAAGTACCGATTAAGGGACAGCTCTTTTGGTAGGATTGATTTGAATATCTACTTTATGAGATTGCAGGAACAGGATGATGCGGTGGCTGCTTGGAGCGAAGGTACGGTCACGAAACTGAAACAGGTGCTTGCGAAAGTTCTTGTGGAAAATGAGTATCTGGATAATGTTCGTGCGGATCATTTGAATCCAGTGTACCTGCATCCGATTTTGGAAAATGCAATCAGAAACCATGGTGATCTGATGGTGTTACCCGCTTTCAACTGTTTCTCATAAGGAGGATACCAGATAGATGAGTAATATTGAAGAACGTTTAGATAAAGTCAGAGAGCTGATACAGGAACCGGAATTTTTGGAAGGTAAAGGACTCAGTAACGAAGTGAATATCCGTATTTTTTGTTACGATCCAGAAGATGAAATGGCAGTCCGCCACTTTACTCAGCAACTGGAAACCGATCATTCTCTGTCCTGCCGTCTGAGAATCTGTAATCTATATCAGACTTTTCTTTCCATCTGCGAGGATATGGGTATCATGGATGCGATTCCGGATATGGAAACGGAGGACGGAAGTATCTTCCTTTTGGAACAGCTCCATTCCGCTATTGGCGAGGGTGAGTTTATAGAGAAAATCCAGTTCGAGCCGCAAGAGTGTGGTGATGTACTGATGCTTACCGGTGTGGGCGAAGTTTTCCCATTTATGCGAATTCATTTCCTGCTGGAAGCACTGCAACCTCATTTTTCGGATGTACCAATTCTGGTAATGTATCCGGGTGAGTTCGATGGTCGCCATGTAAAGTTATTTAATAGATTACAGCCCAATGATTATTACAGGGCATTCAATGTGGTATAAGGGGGTACGATTGTGATTATTCGTGATATGTTTGCCGATGACATCAACCGTAAAATCAACGGCGTTATCAAAGTCGATCAGGCTGCGGACGATGTGATCGAGCAGGAATTAAATGAGTATGTCATTACAAAGGAATTGAAGAAACACTTCATTACCTTTTTCAACTATTATAGTGATGCGCTGGATGAACCGACAGCCGATACTGGTGTATGGATTTCCGGATTTTTTGGAAGTGGTAAATCTCATTTCCTGAAAATGCTGTCCTATCTGCTGGAGAATAAAGCGGTAAAAGGCATTCATAGCGTTGAGAGGTTCCGCAAGAAATTTGAGGATGACCCTGCAACCTATATGCTGATTGACCGCTCTACAAAAGTGCGGACAGAGACGATTTTGTTCAATATTGATATTGAGGGTTCTATCAATAAGGACAAAACCGCTGTCCTGCGTGTGTTTGCTAAGACCTTCTATAATCACCAGGGTTTCTTTGGTGAGAATCTGAAAGTTGCAAAGCTGGAACAGTACATCGAGCAACAGGGAAAAACCGATGAGTTTCGCCGTGTCTTCGAAGAAAAGAAAGGTATGCCCTGGGTGGATTCCCGCAAAGCATTTGCCTTTAATGGCAAATATATCATTCCTACTCTGGTGGAAGTCCTGGATATGAGCGAGGAAGATGCCAAGGCTTGGTTCAATGATAAATCTGCCACAGAGTTTTCCATTGCTCAGCTTGTAGAGGATATTAAGGATTACCTGAATACGAAACCGAACAACTTCCGTTTGCTGTTTATGGTGGACGAAGTGGGTCAATATGTCGGAACGGATACCGATATGCTTTTGAATCTCCAGTCCCTCGTTGAGAAAATCGGCAGCGAGTGCGGCGGCAAGGTGTGGGTTGTATGCACCGGACAGGAAGCCATTGACGAAATTATTAAAGTCCGTGCTGACGAGTTCTCCAGAATTCAGGCTCGATTCAAAACCCGTTTGAGCCTTTCTTCCTCCTCTGTGGATGAAGTCATTCAGAAACGTATTCTGAAAAAGAACAAGGAAGCCGAGTCCAAACTGGAAGCAGTTTATGAGAAGAACGACTCCGTTCTCCGAAATCTGTTCAGTTTCACAGACTCTATTTTGGATATTAAGGGCTATTCTGGTTCCAGAGAATTTGCCGTGAATTTCCCATTTGTGCCTTATCAGTTCATCATCATGCAGAAGGTTTTTGCAGAAATTCGCAAACATGGCAATTCCGGCAAGCATTTATCTGGCGGTGAACGTTCCATGCTTTCCGGCTTCCAGGAGGCAACACAGAAAATTCAGGAAAAGGACGAGTATGCCCTCGTTCCGTTCTTCCGTTTCTATGATACTGTACATACTTTTCTGGACAGCTCCATCCGCCGTGTGATTGAACGCTGCCAGAAAGCTGCTGATCATGGTGACGGCATCGAAACACAGGATGTGGATGTGCTGAAACTGCTGTACCTGATTCGTTACATCGACGATATTCCTGCCAATCTGGACAATATTGTGATCCTTATGGCAGATGATATTCGCATGGACAAGATCACCATGCGTGAGACTGTCCGTAAATGTCTGAACCGGCTAATGAGCCAGAACTACATCGGAAGAACCGGAGAAGTTTACAACTTCCTGACGGATGAAGAACAGGACATTCAGAGAGAAATCAAAAATACGACCGTCGATACCGTTTCTATCGTTGACCGGATCGGGCAGATGATTTTCGGAGATATTTTCACTACCAAGAAATATCGCTACGGCAAATATGACTTCTCCTTCGATCAGATGGTGGATGGTATTACCGTTGGCAATATCACTGGTGGGATGCGCCTGCGTTTCCTGACAGTTGCAACTGACAATTCGGAAAAATCCGAGCTGCGGCTGATGACGGATTCCAAGGGCAAGGAAGCCATCGTTGTGCTGTCGGATACCCCTTACTATGAATCTTTAGAAAGCGCCATGAAGATTCGGAAGTACGTCAAACAGCGTAATGTCAATCAACTTCCGAAATCTGTTCAGGATATCATCCGTGACCAGCAGGAAGAAGCCACCAAGTGTGAGCAGGCTGCGATGGAAGAGTTGGTAAAAGCCATTGAATCCGCACAGTTCTATGTAGACGGCGAACATATCGAACTCAAAGGCGGAAATGCCAAGGGCAAGATTGAACAGGCTCTGGAATATCTGGTGTCCCATGTGTACAGTGAACTTTCCCTGATTGAGAAAAACGCTGATACGGATGCGGATGTTATTGAAATCCTGACCGGTGCTGAAAATATCATGCCTGGTATGGAGCCGAACCGTGGTGCAGCTGCCAAGATTGAAGAATATCTGGAAATGCAGGCGATGAAAAATCTGCCGACCTCTATGGCGGATATTCAGAGCCGTTATAGTGCGATTCCTTACGGCTGGAAAGAAATTGACATTGCCGCGGTGGTTGCCCGTCTGATTTATGACCAGAAAGTTACCATCAAATATGCAGGTTCCACCATTCAGCCGGATAACCCGAAATTGCCAGATATGCTCCGCAAAAAAAGTGAGATTGGCAAGACCAGTATCAGCAAGCGCCAGATGATTACCGCTACAAAGATGCGGGCTGTCAAGGAGCTGCTGCGTGAATATTTCGATGTCATGGATGTGCCGGACGATGAGGACGGTCTAGTGGCATTTGTAGTACAGAAGTTCGGTGAACTGAAAGACCACTATATCGAACTGAAAGGCAGATATGAGGGTCATAAATATCCGGATCAGAGCCTTGTAGCTGTTTCCATTGAGCAGATGGACAAAGTCCTCTCCCAGCGGAAAGATAATATTGCGCTGATTGATGCAATTCTGAAAGAAGAAGATAACCTTTTTGACAACAAGGAGAAAATGCAGCGTGTCGAGGGTTTCTTCAAAAACCAGGTACAGGTGTTTGATGCTGCTGTTAAGATGGAGGATGACCTGAGAAACGATCTGCATTATCTCAGCAAGGAAACCGAAGCCAACGATGCACTGAACCAGATTCGTTTGATTATGGTGGTCGAGAATGACCCGAAAAATATCTACCGCAGAATCCCGGAGCTCAATGGGCTGATGGAGAAAGTCCGGGAAGGACATGGCAGATTGCTGGATTCCAAACGTGCCGAGCTGCTGGAAATCATCCGGCAGTGTATGGCAGAGGTTCATACCCTTTCCGATGGTAATGTAGACTGTGCTGAACTGGTAAGAAAAGCTGATACCTACTTCGACCAGCAGAAAAAAAGAATCAGCGAGCTTCAAAGCCTTGCCCTGTTGGACGGTCTGGTTCCGCAGATTTGGTCTTACAAGGACGACATCTGCGATCGCATCGAGACTGCGAAACAGCCGCCGAAACCGGTCGAGAAAAAACAGCCGGATACTCCGGCAAAGCCTGCTCCGAAGAAAGTGATTAAGAGCGTGTACCGTCAGATGGCTTTCCCTGCAAAGACCTTGGTGAGCCAGGAAGATATTGATGCTTATGTAGAGCGGATGAGAAGTTACCTGACTGCGATGATGAAGGATTGCGATGGAATCACGCTGAAATAAGGGGATTGTTATGGATAAAAATGCGATAAAGAAATTCGCTGTCTGGGCACGTCGGGAACTGATCGAGCGTGTATCCCAGAAGGCGATGCAATATGGAATTGAAAAGGACAACATCGTTGATGCTGCGGCTGACAGCGTGGGCGGAAAAGTCCTGACCGATATACAGAAGAATCAGCGCAGGGCATTGATTTCTCAGATCAATGCCAAAGGCTATGAGGAAGTGATGGAGGAGGTTGCCTACACTTGGTTTAACCGCCTGATTGCCCTGCGGTTTATGGAGGTCAACGGCTACCTCCCTACCCGTGTGCGTGTGTTCACGGACGAGGAAAACAACTTCAAACCGCAGATTATTGACGAAACCCTGCATCTGGATTTAGACGGCTTGAACATGGAGAAAGTCTATGAATTCAAGAACGCCAACCAGACGGAAGAACTCTACAAATACCTGCTGATTACCCAGTGCAACGCCCTGAATAGCGTGTTGCCGGGAATGTTCCAGCGGATTTCCGATTACACCGAGCTGTTGCTGCCGGATAATCTGCTTCGTGAAGGCAGTGTCATTGAGCAGATGATTTCCAGTATTCCGGAGGAAGATTGGCAGGATGCAGTGCAGATTATTGGTTGGTTATATCAGTTTTACAATGCCGAGAAGAAAGACGAGGTGTTCGCAGCCCTCAAGAAAAATGTGAAAATTACTAAAGAGAACATTCCAGCTGCAACCCAGCTGTTTACTCCGGACTGGATTGTCCGTTACATGGTAGAAAACAGTCTGGGGCGCCTGTGGGTGGAAGGACACCCCAATGATGAGCTGAAATCCGGCTGGAAATATTATCTGGAAGAAACCGAACAGGAGCCGGAGGTGCAGGCACAGCTGGCAGAAATCCGCAAGGAATATGCCGCTATGACACCGGAGCAGATCAAGTGTATTGACCCATGCTGTGGTTCCGGTCATATCCTCGCCTACCTGTTTGATGTGTTGGTGCAGATTTATGAGAACTACGGCTATACCACCCGTGAAGCGGTGGAAAGCATTGTGAAGAACAACTTGTACGGTCTGGACATTGACGACCGTGCGGCACAGCTTGCCTATTTTGCGGTGATGATGAAAGCCCGCCAGCATGATCGTCGTTTCTTCAGTCGCCAGATTCAGCCCAATGTTTATGCGATTCAGGAGAGCAACGACATTGACCGCTATGCACTGGAATATTTCTGTAACGGTGATTCCAAGCTGAAAGCGGCGATGGACAGCATTATCACCGAAATGCACGATGCCAAGGAGTACGGTTCTATTTTGAACATTACTCCTGTGGATTTTGCTGCTCTTTATGCCCGTTTTGATGAGGTGCGGGATGATATCAGCATGAGCAAAGAGAGCGTGTTGAACAATCTGTTGCCATTGGTGCAGGTGGCAGAAGCACTGGCACAGAAGTATGATGTGGTGTGTACCAACCCGCCC
>OLRK01001562.1_pt1 | contig 18370 bp, 20 predicted proteins | sample 1672911 | NCBI WGS metagenome assembly OLRK01 (sample SAMEA3136736, study PRJEB25190) | human gut metagenome | biome: human gut; feature: human-associated habitat; material: faeces | place: Austria | collected 2013 | reverse complement strand
TGGTCATCTCAGGCCACTGTTCCTCATGGTCATCCGGCTTGTGGCCCATCGCAATCTTCTTCTCCTGGATCTTCCGCCTGAGTTTTCAATCCACCTGCTGGCCCGTCGGGACGTCGGGCGGCACAGAGTTGTCTTGGAAGATCCGGCTCATGTGGTAGAGCAGTTGGGTGACCGCCAGCATTACAGAGGGCGGGTGGAAATTGTTCCTTTGCTCCAAAAAGAACTGAGCATACTGATTTCCCTGGACCGCGGAACGGCTGAACCACATCATTGCCCGAGCCTGATCCCGTGGTAGGCCCTGTCCCGTTAGGTGCAGCTTGCCCATCATGTACTGGGCGTACTGGTTTCCCGCCTCCGCCGATTTGGTGAACCAATCCGCCGCTCTTGTGGTGTCCTTGCTGACGGTGTTTCCCTCCAGATACTCTTTGCCCAGGCGGTAAGCGGCGAAGTGGCTTCCGTTTTCCGCCGCCTGTTTTAGCCAGCGGATGCCCTCATCCGTGTCCCGCACTTCCCAATCGTCGGAGAGAAGCAGCTTGCCAAGGGCATACTGTGCTTCCGGCAGACCCTGTATTGCCGCCTGGCTGAGCCAGTGCTTAGCCTTATGGTTGTCCGGGATCAGCAGAGGACCGTCCCGGTAGAGCTGCCCCATCCGGTATTGCACATAGGCATCGCCGCACTCCGCCACCTGCTCCAACTTCTCAGCCGCCCGGTCACGGTAGTCCAGAGAAATGTCCTCGTTCTGAATGATTCGCCACAGCTCCCGGCAGGCATTAGACTCACCACGCGCCTGTTCCGGCTCGTCGTGCTCAGCCAAGTTATCATCCTCGAAGGAGATCTCACCCAGACGGATGCGCTCTGCCTCCTGGATGACAGCGTTTTTGATCTGCCGGAACTCTTTCTCCTGGGACAGCTTTTTTCGTTCTCTGGGTTTGTCGTGGTAGTAACTCTCCACCTCACCTTGGAGCCTGCACCACCGGTCGTAGCACCCACGCACCACTGGCAGCTCCTCCAGCTTGTCCACTACCTCGTCCACGGTTTTCTTCACGGACTTGGGAAGGTAGCCATAGGATTTTTTGCCCTTGACCGTTTCCAGTTGTCCGGCCAGTTGCTCCATCTTCTGCTCAATCTCAGGAGCCGTGCAGATACTTTGTGCCATCTCCTGAGTGAGCTGCCGGATTGCACGGCGTGCCTCCCGAACCAGTTCATCCCGCGACTGTGACTTCTGTTCGTAGGTGTGGAGCATCTCCTGTTTGAAGATCTGATTGGTGAGGGTAGACTTGATATTGCGGATTCCGTCCCGCGTCAGGTACGCTTCTCCCGGCTGTGTTGACCACGCCATCATGTGGACATGGGGATGCTTGCCCTCATCGTGGAAGGCAGCGTACCAGCGGAAGTGGTTCGGTTGAATATTCATGGCGGCGGCAATTTCATTACGATTGGCTCGGAGCAGGTTCCGCCACGCTTTGGCATTGTCATATCCAAGACGCGCAGCGTCCTCACGCTTCAGTGAGAGGATATGCGTCCACACATTCCCGTTGTACTGATCCAGCTCTCGCATGGCCTGTTCCAAATTCACAGTCTCCTCATCACCAAAGAGCCCGTGGTCACCAAGCCGCTCCGCGCGAGGCCGAGTAGCGATGTACTTCATGTAGCCATCTGATTGCTGCACTTGAGACCAGTTCTCCTCCAGTGCTCGGGTGATAAAGACCGAGGCATTGGCCTTTGTGGGCTTGTCTTTGTAATCGGAATACTCACCCAGCTCCTTGGCCTCCGGAAAATCCCTGGTCAGTTTGGTGATGAGTTGTTCCTGCTTTCGAGTGGGTGGACGGTCATCTGGGATGATCTCCACCCGCTCCCGTGTGCCGATGTACCTCAGATAGCCGCTGACCGAACTGGTGCTTCCGCACTTGAGGTAAGGGCTCTTTACGATCAATCCTGCCACTCATCATCCTCCTCCCAAGCACCGCGCACCCGCTGCTCCAGCGAGATGCGGCCATTGGTTTTCCGCACATTTTGGACGCTCTCCGCCCGCCGTCGGCGTAGATCCTCGCCGCTGAACTGATACGCGTCGGCGAGGATACCGGCCACCATGTCCTGCTCCACCGCCTGCCGGAAGGCGATGGAGGACAGCCGCTCCTCCAGCTGTCCCATCCTTCCGTCCAGGTAGGACTTGATGGAGGTGGGGAGAAACAGTCCGGCGCTGTTGGCACTGAGGTAGTCCAGATAAAAGTCCACCGCCCGTTCAATGAAGGCGGTGATGCTCCGGCTCCCATCCTCCTGATACCGGCGCTCCAGGATGGCCTTTTTTCCCGGTGAGAGGTAGAGGGGGAATTTTTCTTTTTTGCTCATAATGTTCTCCTTTCCGGGGGTTGACCCCTGTTTTTTCCTTGTGGCAGTAGGCTTTCGGGGATAGTGACCGCAGAGATGATATCACTGCCCGGATTTTGACCCCATTTCCAATCCCCGCAAAAGCCCCCGCAACTGCCCGCACTGCGGGCAAAAGTGCTTCCGACAGGGGGCGCTTGCGACCCCGTCGTTTATCCTGCTTTTTCTTTCGTCCCCGAGAGTTCCTCCGAAAGCGGGCCAAATTGGGCCTCCAACCCCGGATTGGTACTGGGACTCGCTTCCGCTCCGAAAGGCGCACACAGGGCGGTCTGTGGGCTTTCACGGACCAATTCTGCGAGGCGTTCCGCCGCCCTTTGACGGGCGGCATCCTCCTCCAGTTGCTGGAACTGCCGCTCGTAGAACAATTCGATTGCCGCCTGGATCGGACGGATGGTGTAGAGCAGGTTTCCGTTGAGGGGTCTGCCGTCTTTGCTCCGCACCATCGTCGGCTCAGTGCGGATGAGACCTTTCTCCTCCAGGCTGCGCACATACTTGCTCACGGTGTTCTCACTCATATCCAGCGCCTTGCCGATGGTCTTGTAGCTGGGGTAGCACTGGTAGGTTTCTCTGTCCTCGATGCTCAGCAGATAGCAGTAGATGGAGATCTCCGGGTAACTGAGACCGATGTGAAATACTTCATTGGGGACCTTGAAATAGTTTTTGTCAGGATCTCGTTTGGGCCACTGTTGGAACTTCATATAGTACCTCCCGTATGCTCCTCCATCCACTGAATGCGCTTTTCTTTCGGCACCACCATGCGGCTGCCCACACGCAGCACCGGGAACTCTGGTTGGTGCATCAGTTCATACCCGCTGGACGGTGATACGCCCAGCACCTTCGCCTCGTTGTGGTTTTTGTAGACAGATTCTTTCATGTTGATCATCTCCTTTTCAAAACTCCCTCTACTTCTTTAGCCGCAAACATTTGCATGCGACATAGGTTTGACATAACCTTTGGATGGTGTCCGAGTTGTTTCTCTACTTGTATAGGGGAAAAATATATCCCGCTGACATACATTTGACAGAAAAACGGAGCGTCTGCTTTGTCGCAGACGCTCCGTTCGAGGTTGGATTATTTACTTTTGTGCTGGTTTCAGCAACCGGCATGTTCCCTCCGCCTCGTCCCGCTCTTTCAGCAGAGAGGCCAGAGCAGAGAAGAATTTCTTTTGCTGGTAGTCCACGCTGCCGCGGTTCAGTTGATGGGCTTCCGCGTACTTGCGGATGGATAAACCGTCCACAAACCGCTCCCGGAAATAATCCTGGTATGCAGCCAGCACCGTTTTCAGGGCATTGTCCAGAAACTGCAAGTCCTCTTTCAGCTTGGCGAAGTCACTTTTGGTGATGGCGACCAATCTCTTTTCCTTTACGCAGAGGCGATATTTGTTCCGGTCGAAGTTGTAGTGCTCACAGAGATCTTTTGCGTATGCGTAGTAGGTAAGAGACTGCTGGTACTCGCGGGAGTCGTATGCTTCATCCGGCTGTGGTCGTTGCCGTTTACGAACCGGTCCCCGAAAACCCTCTTCCTCCAGCCGCTCTATGGCTTCCCCTGAGACCTTCATGTTGAGCAGCCGCTTATACTTGGCTTTCCGCTCACCGTTCACTTCCACAAAGGCACAGAAGGATTTTTTGCTGGAGGTGTAGTATCTGGGGACAGCCGCAAAAGGGTAGGTGGTCCAGATGACACTTTCCTCGCCGGTGTCGGCGTCGGTGGCCAGAGAGATTACATAGACCACTTTCCTGTCGTACCGCTGGTAGTACCCGGCACGGATTTTTCTTTCTGCCATCTGGTCACCTCATATTTCTGCATATGTTTTAGGTACTCATGCAGAGTGGCCTGTGTAATTCTTGAAACAGCGTCAATTTCGGTACGGAGCAGTTTCCGAGGTTTATTCGGTAACTATTGGGCCAACTTAAGGATCGGTGACAAGGTGTGAGTGTCCATAGCTACAACTGCAATTTATTTGGATTGTTTTCTCAGCGCTTCAATAGCATTTTCAATATTAGCTGGAACAGTTTCCTTTGACCATTCGTCCCAGAAGTCTATTGTGGCACTTCTTGGCCTTAAAGTTGGCGGAGAAATTCTAATTCTACTGGGTAGCAGACTTGAGTCACCTACTATAAGAGCTTCTCCAATATCCAAAATTGGGAGCATCTCTGCATAGTCCCCCAAACTATCCGGAAGCAAACGCTTTACAACAGCCTGGTCGTCTGCGTTAGTCAAGCGCATTGCAATAAAATTGTTGCTTTGACTTAAGACTGTTCGATTTACTTCTGACGGTCGTTGGGATATCACTACCAAGCCCACACCATATTTACGCCCTTCTTTTGAGATCCGTTCAAATGTGACCAAGCTGGCATCATCGATACTTTTTTCTGTGTGAGCAGGAATATACAAATGAGCCTCATCACAAAAAATAGCAATTGGATGTCTCTCATTATTTTGTGACCACTGTTGAACAGAAAAAACAACTCTGGCGATCAAAGAAACTATTAACGGCAAAATATCCGATGGAACTTCTGAAAAATCAATAATTTTTACACCGCTATACCCATCTTTAGCAGGCATCATTAGTTTACAGCAAAGTTTCGACATACATTCATAGGTTAGCAATCTTCCAGCATTGCTAAACATAAAGTTCAAACGCTTATCTTTCCGTTTGGTCTCCAGCCTTTGAATAAATCGTGTAAACTGTCCATGATAAGGTCCGTTCTTTTCTCCTCTCGCCCCTGGTACTCTTTCCTGATCCAGTTCAGTAAGATATTGAATCATATCGTCTAAACTGTATGGAATAGGACTATCCAACGTTATGTTAGCTTCCATTTCTTCCATGCCAATTCCATGCAAGAACTCTTTTTTTCGCTTAATAACTTCGTTACTAAACATCATTGCTTGGTTGGGGGCATTATTGTCGCTACGATCCAACATAAGGGATAGCATTTCTTCGTATGTAAGTAGCCAATATGGAAGAAATAATATTCCATCAGAAATATCATCATTTGGTCCTGCTACTTTTAGGTGCGTAAAGTTGTTTCCAACTAAAGTAGAATACTCGCCATGAATGTCAAAAAGCAAAGCATTTGCCGATTTCAGGGTCGCTACCTGCTCAAGAATTTTTGCCACACACCAAGATTTTCCTGACCCAGTACTGCCAACAATAACTGCGTGACGTTGAAACAACTTGTTTCCATTTATCCAAGCGATTGCATCCTCATCAATAGAGTAATTTCCAATTTGAAGGCAAATCCCATCTTCTCCTTCAGGCACAGAAGAAACCGCCTGCATAAATCTTTTCAGTCGCTCTCCATTAATCAGATAACATTCCGCATTAATTGTCGGAACTGTTGCCAACGATCTACGGAACACATTTTCTTGCAACCCTTCTTTATCTAAATGTGTTCCAATCAATACGACCTTGATTACATTGAATGCAAATTCGGGAGTTACCTCAGTTATAGGGTCTGAATATCCAGATTTTCGAATAATTTTTGAAACCAATCCGATCAAATGTTGGCCAACCTTGGAACTTTGAATCGCCACCAGGTGATTTACCTGCAATCCTCTGAGTTTATCATCATTTTCAACCTTGATAATTGCTGTTGAAGTATCCACACTCTCTACTGTTCCCAGTATTTCTTCAGGATTATATGAAAATATACCCATCAAATTCGCCTCCTCACCAAATCTTTAAAAATTCATCGAGCGACCAATATTTCCCTTCATATATTTCTGACCAACCATTTCCATAAACCTTGGTGTATTCATCGTTTTCACATTCGAAAATCATATATTTTCTTACCTGCGCATCGATTACATGTCTGCGGCACGATTCAGTCATCTTATGTGCTAAAATAATAATGGGTTTCCCAGTTGCAATCTGTGCAAGCAATTTTGGTTGAATATGCTCGTCATTAAATCCGTATCCAATGCAAAGATACGCCCCCGCTTGAATAAATGCTTTATCCGCTTCTGCAATGATTGACCGATAGGGCTCTTTATGCGTGCTGCTGTATTTTTCTTTCCCCGGGGGTACCACTAAAGGTCTAAACCCTTCAGGAATTTTTCGAGTCATGGGTACCGAAATAATCGTTTCGTTTTTATCTACAAACCAATCAAGTGAGCCATGTACTTTCCAGATATCAACTGTACGCTCTCGTGCTCTTATACGCCTTTGTTTCACTATTTGACTTGGCAACTCGAGCCTGCGCAACAGCGACCCTTCAAATCCTGTAATTACAGTGGCATTTATTTGATCTGCTGCATACTCTGGGAGTCTATCATAATTAGTGGTTACAACTACAGCTTTATTAGGAGATGGGGCGATTACTTTATTAAGCAACTCCACAAGTTCCATGGGAGCCGTCAAGGAACTTTTATCAAAAAATTCCGTATCGCAACGATTAATAGTCTTCCAAGTGACATTTCTAATACATTCAAGCGTTTCTTCCTGAAGCCGAAGACTGTCAATGGCTGTTTCAAGCCCATAATCAGCAATCGCTTGCTTGAGTGCATCGAATTGAGGATCAGCCATAATAGTAGGATCTTTTTCTATCTCTTCAGCCAGTGACCCCATAGAAGGTAGCCCATAAGGCATAGAAGCTCCCGACCCCAGTACGATAAGCGGGCTGTTTTCTAAATAGCCCTGCATCATATTGACGCAACCACTCCAGTCCATGCTCCACACCTTCTTCCTATATAAACATCACAATTGCAGAACTATAGAATATAACTCAATTTCTTTGCGTGACGATAGCGCTTGATATCTTCCCCAGAAGCTGTTGTCGATTTTTCTTTTTCAGTTCACACTCCCATATCCGAAGAACCGTCCAACCGCGCGCCTCAAAAAGAGATGTAATCGCCTTATCTCTTTCGATATTACGCGCTCGTTTTTTCTGCCAGTATTCCTGGTTATCAGAAGGGCGTGTGTTCTGGCAATCATGTCCATGCCAGAAGCATCCATCAACAAATACAGCGACGCGCAATTTAGGAAAAACAAAATCAGGATGGCCTTTCACCTTGTAATTACGCCGCCACCCAGTGATGTGCTGTTCTTTAAATATCTCAATCAGTCGCAGTTCTGTAGACTTGTTCTTCTGAGACTTAACTTGCCGCATAATGTCAGATCGTTTTTCTTTATCGAAAACATCTGCCACACATCATCACCTTGCTTCGAACTCAATACGCAAGCTGGGATCGGTCTCTTTTTCCAGAACAATCTGATTATAATTATCAATAATTGCTCCGAGTTTAGCATTACGCTTGTCCTCATCAAAAAGACTGTGCTCGTATACATTGGAAGAAAGGAACTGCTGGATATCCCAGACCTCTACCCGGCCAGCAAGGCCGGCGTCTTCAATTTGATTTAGCGCAGTCTGCACTCGCTCAAAAATCGTAATAATTACAGGACGATATCCGTTATTAATGTTCGTTTTACACTTGTTAATCAGCAAATCTCCTACGGAAGTAGTGCAATGGATAATCGTCTTGTTAATTACAAAATCGCCGTTACGCGCAGTGGGCGCGTCCGCAACAGAAGCTCCATGAATCTCGAAAGAGCCTTCTGGCAGAATTAAACAAAGCTTGGCTGCCGTCAGATGCTGGAGAACTGTGCCCAGATACTGTGTCCCAGGATTTTGCTTTTGTCGCTTCTTTGCTTGCTCGAATAAATCGTCCAGATTCGAGCCAATGGTTTTTGATGCATCCGCAGTGAGGGTAAAGGGCTGATTTCTGAAGTATTCTCGCACCTGTTCAGCCCAAAACTCTTCAATTGCAACGAGATCAACCGCTTCTTCCGCGTTCCATGTATTTAGAAAATCGACATATCTAATCATCAAGCCCATGCTGCCACGACTGGTTCTGCCGCCTTCAGCAGACAGTTGCTGCGTGATGCCATGGTCTTTTAGGATTTTCTTCAGATTGCCGCCGCCCAATCCAGCAACCTGTCCCTCTTTCTCCGTCTTGAAATCGTCGGGATTTAGTGGATACTCTTTTCCTTGTACCATTCGAGTAAATTGAATCACAACAGACAGTTTACCTTTGCTGAAAATATTATTATCGGTTTGGAACTCTTTTAGCTTACTTTCGAAGTCAGCCATTGTACACCGCCTCCGCAATCTTAGTCAAAAATCTTTCTCCGATAAATTGGGCAACCGGCATTGCAACCGCATCACCCATCGCTTTATAGCCATCGTTGTAACTCCCGGGAAGAATAAAGCTATCCGGTGCCCCCATCAGCCGAGCGGCTTCCCGCACAGTTAGTAATCGAGCATGTGTTTGGCCGTTTTCTTTGACTACGAGATACTGTTTACTACTGCCGCCTTCGGGAGTCCTCAAGCAACCGGCAACACCGTCAAAGCGCAGTTCCAATCGCTGTTCTCCATACCGAGTTCTGCGGTACCCAGTAGCATACACATTATCATGCTCGTTAAGCTTTTCCTGATGACGCTCAGGAACAAGCCGGAGGGCATTATCTTTATCAAAAGGAATCCCAGTTTCAATAATATCTTTAAGTGTACTCTTCCGTTTTGCAGGCTTTTCAGTTTTCCACCAAATCCAGTTCGGTAAAGAATTCCCCAGTTCCGTAGCAGCTTTGTTATGAAGCCAGCAGGGGCCGTCGCTAAATAATTCTTTTGGAATTGGCTCTCCATGTATGACTGCAATAATAAATACCCTTGGTCTTGATTGCGGAACGAAGTATGAAGCATTCAACATGATGGCACCGCAATCATAACCGCGCTCCACCAATGCCATGTGAAGCACCCGGTAGTTATCGCCATTATGAGTAGAGAGTAAGCCCGCTACATTTTCCAGTAGGAGAATCTTTGGCTTCTGTCCCATCTCATCCAATACGCGAAGCCACTCCCATACCAAACCACTTCTTTCGGCATGGATACCTCCTATAGAACCGGCCAGAGAAAGGTCTTGGCATGGAAAACTTGCCCAAGACAAGTGGGCAAAGGGCAATTCATTACCCTTGACATCTTTAATATCGCCCAGTTTAAAATGGTTATTGCCAAAATTAGCCTCATATACAGCTGCTTTCTGTTCGCTAATGTCATTTGCCCATACAGGTGCAAACATACCTTTCAAACCGTATGCAACCAATCCGCTCCCTGCAAAAAACTCATGCATTGTCCAAGGTGCAGAGGACAAGTCAATCTTTTTTCTTTTATTCATGGTGCTCTGAAGCATCATTTTTCCTCCTACACTGTGCTTTCTTTTCTCCGGTTGGCTTATTTGCATTTTCGGGGATAATCCAGATACGGCTCATCCGCATAGCGCCCGTAATGCGGTTTTCTTTACATAGAATTTGGACTTGGCGTGGGGTAACGCCCCATTTCTCAGCAGCTTCTTGTACAGTTATATATCCGTTCACGGTTGCACCTCATCGAAGAACATTAAGCTGAAACACTCTGCTATCATTATATTCGTTTAAACGAAACTGTCAAGAAATCTGTCTGGAATGAAGGTAAGCACACGGCCGCATTTTAGTGACTCCCACATCTATTGGGACTGTGTGGTTTACTTTTTGCAGGTGGCCGCTGTTGGCAATCTCATGCTAAATCTTAGGCACTTATATCACCGATTTTGGAACTCTGAAATCAGCAGCCCACAGAGCGAAGCTGGCGGTAATCGCTGTGGCTGCGGGTCTGGTGTTCAACAACTGCCTATTTGCGCTCGATACAAAGCTTGTTTTTATCAATTGCTTTTTATTGCACACTATTTCAAAACGAGCGATAACACTGTACTTTCCAGGAAAATAAAAAGACAAAACCAATTTTGTAACAACCCGCATTGATGTGCGTCATATAGGCAGAAAGCGAGGTGGTGTGGATGGATTTTGACCAACTGTACAAGGAGCAGTTCCCCGTAGTGTACCGCTATCTGACAGGACTCTGTGGGAACCAAGCGTTGGCGGAAGAATTGACCCAGGAGACCTTCTGTCGTGCCATTGAGCACAGCGCCTCCTTTCAAGGAAAATGCCGGCTGTCTGTGTGGCTGTGCCAAATTGGGAAGAACTGTTGGCTCTCCTACTTGAGAAAGGTAAAACGGCAGGCCGGAGATGAGACCCTGGAGCAGATGACCTCCCCTCAGAATGTAGAAGAGGATTTTCTCATCCAGGAAAACGCCCGCCAAATCCATCAGCAACTCCATGCTCTGCCAGAGCCATACCGGGAGGTGTTTACCTTGCGGGTTTTTGCGGAACTACCCTATACGCAGATCGGCGAATTGTTCGGCAAAACTGAAAACTGGGCCAGAGTGACTTATTATCGTGCGAAACAGAAAATCAAGGAGGGGTTATGATGAAATGTGATATCATCCGCGACCTGCTGCCCCTGTACTGCGACGGGCTATGCAGCGAGGCCAGCAAGCAGGAGATCGAAGCCCATGTAGCACAATGCGAGGGGTGCCGCGCCTGTTTGGCGGAAATGAAAGAGGATGCTCCCGTTCCCTCGCTCTCTCCCGAGTCGGAAACGGAAGCCCGTGTTCTGCAGGGCGTAAAAAAGAAGTTCTCCCGTGGGCGTCGACGGGCGGTTGTGCTTGCGGTGGTGGTCATGCTGATCTTCTCTATTGTTTTAGCGGGTGCGGCCGATGTTCCGCAGCCGGTATCTTATACAGATGGTCTGGTGACGGCAGAGTTTGCGGTGGATGAGGTGATCGACCTCTACTATCACGGCGAGAGTTACGATTCTTTCCACGGCTTCAGCCGGGAGGTGGACGGACGGAATGCTGTTTTCCTCTATTTTGACCGTACCCTTCGCTCGGATGTGATGCCGGATCGTGAGGGACATTTGTGCATCGGCAACGGTCTGCTGACCGACTTTGAGACAGCTACCTATCAAGTAGATCGACAGGTGGATGCGGTCTACTATTTGGTGGGAGATTATCTGGAACTCCCCGGTCTGGCGCAGGCCGAATTTGAGCAGGCCGTGGCGGATGCGGTCCTTCTGTGGGAACGCTGAACCAAGCCTACAAGCAGAATGCCTGGGCAGCTTTTCGAGGGCTGCCCAGGCTGATTTTATATTTCGTCTTCCCATACACAACGAGCGCACGTTCTCCTGGTCCGACAGGAGAATGAGCGCTCGTTTTCGTCATTTTGCAGTTCTATTGAGAGCCTCCACGCCAGTTCAAAGCCGGCAATAAAACTATCGAGGGAGGTCTGTTCTGTGATATAGTTTTGGGCATCGATGATCCGCAGCACCAGCTTGCGCTCTGGCTTTTCCAAAGCTGCAATCAATGCTTTGTGGCACTCCTCCACTTCGTTCTCCTGTTCATCAAGCTCCGGGCGGACATAAAAGTAATCATACAGCCCCTTGAGCAGTTCATTTTCCATCGTCATCGCCTCCTTGTGACACAAACATATACCACACCTTCCACAGAATATCCATCAGAATTTCAGGAGGTTATCCAGGATGTCTGCCGCCTGCCGCAGCTCCTCCCGAGACGCTTCGGCGGGTTTGTTCTCGTCCTTGGCAGTCGGGCTGGCCAGATAGGGAGCGTAGTTCTGCCGGGTCATTGCGGTCCTGAAGTGGCCCAGCATCTGAGAAACCTCTTTCGTGTTCATGCCATTTTGCAGGGACAGGATGGCGCAGGTGTGCCGGAGATCCGCGAACCGAATGTGGTCCAGCCCGGCCTCTTGGATGACCTCATTGTGCAGCCGGCGCACCATCTGGGGCGAGTAGGGCCGCTGGGTGGCCGGGTGCATGAACATGAGCGGACTTCCTGGGTGTTTAGCGTGTTCCATGCACAGGAGTTCAACCGCTTCCGGGGTCAGACTGACGATCCTGGTGCCGCCTTCGTACTCCACCAGCTCCCGCCGTTCCACCGAGCGTTTCTCAGTGATGGTCAGCGTCCGCTCCTTCGTGTCCAGGTCGCTCCACTTCAGGGCAATCAGTTCGCATTGCCGAAGTCCTGCTGTCAGCGCCAGCAGGAACATAGGAAGGTACCCAAGCCGCTCTGCCGCGTCCAGATAGTCCTCCACTTCTGATGCCGTCAGCACATTGGCGCTGACCTTCTTGGGCTTTGGATAGTGAAACCTACGGGCGGGGTTGTCCGCTATCAGCCCATCTCGGATCGCCTGATCCAGACATTGCTGGAGCAACCGGTGGATGTGCCGTATGGTATGCTCCCCCAGCCCTGGGTATTCAGGGCTTTCCGGGCGGTGACCGCCAAAGCGCCTTCGTTCCTCCAGGAAATCTCCCACCTGCTCCACGGTCAATTCAGAGAGCGGGATCTCCCCAAGTCCGGGGAGAATGTGGTTCTTGAAGATGTAACCGTGGGCTGCGTATGTGGTCGGACGGCTCTGGTTCTTGTCGTAGACCTCCTGCCAGCGGAGAATATAGTCTTTCAGCGTCATATCCCCACCTCCATGCACTGACGCTGCAGGTTCCGGAAGGCCACCCACGGAAGCCCTGCTTGTTTCAGAATCCGCTTGTGCAGATAGTAGAACTCGTGGAGATGATATGGCGCTCCGGTCTTGGGGTTGAGGAACACATAGAAGCCGGTTTCCGGTATCCGTCCCAGAAGATGCTCCGCTTTGCTGTTAAGGGTCAGCAGGCGCTGTCCCTTGAGAATGTACCGGCAGCGGATATGAAAATCGGCCCACGACAAGGTGATGAGTTCACATTGCCGCAGGCCGCTGGAGAGTCCTGTGTAGATGAGGGGGAGTGCGCCCAACTGTTCCGCCGCGTTCAGGTACCGCTGGAGCTGCCCCAGGCGCAAAGGGGCTGTTTTATATGCTTCTGCTTGCGGTTCCCGGCAGAGTCGTACCGGATTGTAGGGAATGCGCTGGTCACGGGCTGCTTCATCCATACAGCGCCGTAGGAGCAGATGGACGCACCAGACGCTTCTGGCGCTGAGTCCCTGGCTCCGCAGGTTGTCATAGAAGCTGGTGACGGTGCCTTCTGACAGCTCCGCCAGCGGGATGCCCCCGATTCCGGTGAGGATGTGGCGATAGATCAGGTTGCGGTATCCACCCACGGTGCTGCTGCTCCATCTGGCCTGATTCTCACAGAACCAGCGGTCGCACCACTGGCCTACCGTGAGATTCGTTCCTTTATGCATATCGTCGCCTCCTTTCGGCAACCGAACAATACCACAGAAAGAGAGAAATAGCCACTACTTTATCACCCCGTGTATGCCTTTGTTGTCTTTTTTGCGGCGGCATGGTAAAATGAGTTAACTTTCCATGCTACTTGTAAAGAGTGCCTTATTCTTTGTTTATGCGGCGCAGTTTCTGCGCCTCTGTGCCGAGGTGATTGGCCTGTCATCTCCCCCTCAACCCGGGCGGAACATCTTTTAATACACAGAATCCAATCCCACACAAATCCCAAAAGACGAAAGGGTTTCTTGAAACAAGCAGGGCAAAAGAGTGTTAAAGAGGAACTGCCCAAGCACAGGAAAGGGCCAAAGAGGACGGAAGAGTGCCGGCTGAAGGTTACGACACACATTTGGGAGCAAGATGCCGGGAGTTCGAGTCTCCCCACTCGGACCATATTATCGCAACACTTTAGATGCCGTAGGCTGAACGCCTACGGCATCAAGTGTTTCCGGGCTTTTTAATGCTCGATTTTCTTCTTTGAAACAAAAGATATTTTCGCCATTGTGACAGTTACTGTGGAGACTCGAACCCCACACTACTCATACAGACAATGAATCAGCCTCTGTGCCCTTTTTGAAATTCAGATTTTCAAAAAGGGCACAGTTTTCCTGAAACTAAAATTATTTAATAAGATAAAGTGGTTGGTATCACGAAATGATACCAACCACTTTTTTTGCCGGGATTCCACTCAAGGGTCCCGGCTTTCTTATTTTCAGAAACAAAAGGATGGTAATAGTCTATGACAAATGCATTTTTTACCGAACTCGCAAGATGCCTTCGAAAGCAGGGAATTGACTCGGAGATTCAAAAGGACAGGCGATTAGAGATTTTCCTCCATGGTCAGCCTGCCCTTTTCGTTTCCCCGAAAAACGAGGTCTTCCTGTTGCCGGAGATGAGTGGGAATGATGAGGCTGGCGACCTATACCACGAAGTCGCGCAGATATCAAACGAAGTATTCTCCTATGTAGAAGCAGTCCAGAGTGCTGCCCACCTCAAGGCTAACGGACTGAGCGAGGACTTCCGTCTGCTGGCGGATTTTGGTGGTGCGGTGTTAGCTGGCCGGAAACGAGAAAATGGTTGGGGGTACCAGTTTGTTACGTGGCTCTGGGACTATAATCGCAACGGTGTAAGCCTCGGACATTATTATGAAGACGACTATCATGCAGCAAAACAGGACTTTGCTGTCCGCTCCGGGTTGATTTCCAAGGCCCAACTTTTTTCAGATGAAGAACTATCCGAGTTGTACCGATCTACTGATTATCTGCTGGAGAACGGCCCAGAACTCCAACAGGAGCATCTCAAGGCAATTCAAACTGCCAGGACAAAGATTGAGTACATTGTCCCGAATCTCCAGGAAAGGCTGGAACCGGAACAAAATCAGGGACAACTGATGAATTGATTTCGAGGATTATCAAAAGGCCGTATTTTGCATCCAGCAAGATACGGCCTTTTTTTCTGCTTTTTTGAATGGAGGGTTCAAATGTGAAAACAACCGGAAAAAGCGCCTACATGGGAACATATGAACGATTACCTCCCTGGTGGGGAGGGTATCTGAGCAGGAATCTGTTCCGAGCATCCCATGCACCAGGCTATGCTCCTGAGCCAGAACAACAACCCGTATGCCGGCAGTTCGACCGATGTGAAGGCTGCCCCTACCCAGGGCATGGCTTCCTTTGTTGGGGAAGCGAAAATGACTGCATGCGAACAAGAATTGAACAGATCAGAGAAAGAGAAGATTTTGAATGAGACATTGTGATCAAGAAGAAGGAATACAGGTGGATCAATGTATGCTGCACGCAGTTTTGAGTAACGCCACCCATCCTGAATATGGCGCCGCGACCCTTCCCTTCCCCATCCCCAGAGAAGATTTCGGCCACTGCATTGAGTTATTGGAAGCACTGGAGATCGGCAAGGTCTCCACACAGGATTGCCATGTGGATGAAATCAATAGCAAGTGGCCCATACTCGGTCGTCTGGAGAGCACAAATGTCGATTTGGATGAGCTGGACTATTTGGCCAAACGCTTGGACAGTTTTGATGATGGTGAGGCTACACAGTTTCAGGCTATGACCGAAGCCCTGGATCTGACCGATATGAAAGACCTCATCAATCTGACCTTTTGTTGTCAGCAAACAACGGTCATCACAGACTTTTCAGACTTGGAAACTGTTGGCCGTGACCATTACATGAATACCCACGGTGGCTGTGCCAGAGTTCAGGAGTTGGAGGCTCTGGATGGTACGGAAACTGCCATCCTGCTCATTGACGGTGGCGGCGGTAGAGTGACCCGTTATGGCGTGGTCTATGATAACGGCATGAAGCTGGACCAGTCCTATGATGGGAGGCACTTTCCTGGATACCTCTATGAGCCGCCTATGCTCATGGTGGCCCTGACCTCGCGCATGGAACCAGAGGACACCAAGAACATCACCTGGCTCTATCTCCCCGCAGCCAAGGAACAACTGAAACGTGGGATGGGCCGTTCCGGCATCGATGATCCAGAAAATATGCGATTCCGGTTTGTCGAGTGTATGTTTCCTGATGAGATAAAGGCGGTACTGGACTTCCAATCCGAGCCCCTTTTTTCACTCAACGAGCTGGCCCAGACTGTGACCAACCTCTCAGATAAGGACCGCAAAAAACTGGGGGCCGTGGTTGCAATGACTGAACCAGAGTGTGCCAGCCAAATTCGTCATCTGGTAGAAAATCTGGACCAATTCGAATTTTGCCCTGATGTCCGCACTCCTGCGGAATACGGCAGATTTATGATTCAGGAATCCGGCCACTTTGAGTACGATCCAAATCTGGATAGATTTTATGATTATGAGGGCTTTGGCCTGCAGCGCATGGAGCAGGAGTCCGGGATGTTCACCGACCGCGGGTATATCTCCTATCACGGGACATTGAGTATGGATGAACTGATGATGGAGGACACAGACCGGCAGTTTCAGGCGGAGCCGGGCTTTCAGATGGGCGGGATGCAGTAATGGCAAAACAGAAAAAGCGACCAGAAGAAACTAAACTTGACCAGCTGAAGTATTTGGCCTATGTATTTCTGGAACTGGATATCATCCCAACGAAGTTTTCACCTGTGGTAGTCAAGCACCCCTTTACCGACAACGGGGTCGTAGGGATACCGGGCAAGAACGGAGAACTGTTGATGGTGAATCTGCTGGATGACCCGGAGGCTCTCCAAAGTTGGAAGGAGCTGTGCAGTCAGCGGATCAAGGAAGCTGATACTCCATTCAAAATTGCCCTGATGATCACAAAGCCCTACCAATTTGCGTTTCTGAAGTATGCGGCGCCAGTCCTTTCTGAACAGGATCTGGCGCATTTTTTGACCCATGCCTGGATCTGTACCGAGGAGCCAAACATGGACCCCAATCTGAGCAAGCGGCAGCTCCTATCCATGTTCCGCTCCATCGACCCGCAGAAACTGATGGACGCCGATGAATACGCGGTGTTCTGCGAGCTGGATGAGGTTGTAACCGTTTACCGGGAAGTCACTTCCTACAACGAGGAGAATATCCGTGCCCTTTCCTGGACACTGGACCGAAAGACCGCAGAGTGGTTTGCAGGTCGCTTTGGCGAGAGTGGGACTGTGTACGAAGCCCAGATCAGCAAGGCGCACATCCACGCGGTTTTTCTCAATCGCGGAGAGTCCGAAGTGATCGTCGATCCGAAACACCTGACTGACCTTGCACCGGTGCAAGAGCAAGCCCAGGGACTTGAAATGAAATTTTAGGAGGCTTATAAAATGAAAACGAAGGCTATCATGTTTGCAGCCATTGCTACAGTAGGAGTCGTCTTTGCGGGCTACCTCTATTTTTCTGGCAATCGGGGTTTGGGGGATGGCTATTTCCGATATCCTGAATCTTGGTTTAAATTGGTCCACGTCATTGAAAAGTCCCAGCCAGTCACTCTGGAACTGTATGAGATCAATGATGACCCAGCCTATTTGGACACAGATAGGATTTTTATGCCCTATTTGCCAACAGATACAGCAGACGGTTTTGGAAAACTCCAAGGTGAGGAGTTTCTTGGCGAGCGTTTGGGCGTTCTGGTAGGAGTTCCGGTACAGGAAAATATTGTACCCATTCATGAGGGTGACGATATTTTTACTGCACCCAAAGTTGGATATGAGCCCATCGAAGAAGATGAATGGCTGAACATCATTTATGATACAATCAGCGGAGAACGGAAGCCTCAGCTCCTGCAAAATTTCTATTCTTTCGGTTATGAGGGAAATCGTCTGGAAATTTTGGATGCTGACAAAGATGCTCCAGTCCTTGATGAGCCCCCAACTGAAGAGCCTCCTATTGAAGAGCCTCCAGCAGTGGATGGGACAGATCCCACGCCTGAGACTGAGATTCCCTTAGAGGAAGAGAACACTGGTGCAGCGGACGGCAACATCAATGAGCAGACCCAAACCAATGACGAACCCACTCTTTCCCCTGAGTCTGAAGCAGAGCCTCCCTTAGAGAGCCAGCCGGAAGATACGCAGGAACCTGTCGATGGACATGAAGAAGAAAGCATTGATAGTTCCAACTCCACAGAAATCCAGTCCATGGCGGAATTCTCTGAGTTCCAAAATCAAGAGACTCCCATGGTAGTTATCAATGAAATCCAAGACAAAAATGATTCTTCGAAAGACACTGAGATTACCACTACTCCTGGAAATACCACTGAACTAGGTGCAGACCGTACGGATGAGGAGCAACCTCAAACGGAAACTCCTTCCGAGACGGCAGATCCAGAAGATGGAAATAACACAACAGAACCACTCCCGGATGAAAAAGATCCCAACGCAGAAACTGACTCTGATATAGAAACCCCCACTACAGATCAAGAGACACCGGAGCCGGAAACGCCTCCCGCAACAGAGGT
>OLRK01001560.1_pt1 | contig 18383 bp, 22 predicted proteins | sample 1672911 | NCBI WGS metagenome assembly OLRK01 (sample SAMEA3136736, study PRJEB25190) | human gut metagenome | biome: human gut; feature: human-associated habitat; material: faeces | place: Austria | collected 2013 | reverse complement strand
CATAAGCGGCAACAGTATTTTTTCCGGACACGATGAGGTTATGCCCTGTCCGGGTTTGCGGTGGTGTCCTTCCCCAAGGCGAAACGGGACGGCCTGGTGGCCACCTTTTCGGAAAATGCCGCCAAGAGGGAAGTTCAGGTCTGTTCTGTGGTCTGGGGGCTTTTGGCCCTGGGGATCATTTTCCGGACGGCGGGGGCAGAGGTGTGCCTGGCCTGCGGGCTGGCCGCGGGGGCGGCGTTCTGGAGATACCGCGCCGTGGCTTTTCGGGAATTTGGCGGCATCACCGGCGATCTGGCCGGGTATTTTTTGCAGCGGGCGGAGCTGTGGCAGCTGGCCGCTGCCGCGGCTGTGATGACAGCGGGGAGGTGGCTGGGATGATTTTTGTGGTAGGCGGAGCTTATCAGGGAAAGGAAACCTTTGCCAGGAAACTGGCGGGGGAACGGTTCGGGGAAACGCCCTTTGGGGTGGTGGACTGCGGGCAGGAAAGGACGGTTTTTTCCGGGATGGGAGAACCTCCTGCTGGTTCGCCGGTTTCCTGCGGTGTCCTTTTAAACTTTCATGAATTCGTCCGCGGGTATCTGAAAACCCACCCAGGGGCCGCGGAGGAGGAGATCTGCCGGCAGGCGGCCCTGGCGGCGGAGCAAAACCCCCAGGCGGTGATCACCATGGACGAGGTGGGCTGCGGAGTGGTTCCCATGAGCCGGGAAGAACGGCAGTACCGGGATGCCGCCGGCCGGGCCGGTCAGGAGCTGGCCGGGCGGGCGGAACAGGTGTGGCGGGTGATCGCCGGGATTGCGGTGCGGATCAAGTGAGGTTGGAGAATTTCGGTGGGTAGAAGGGGAAATGCCCTGGAAACCCGGTGGACAAGCGAAAAAGTTATGGAATCCCCCAGCCAACCGCCGGGACGTTCCATCAACCAGAATACAAAACGGTAAATACAAGCATTAGGAGAGACAAGCATTGAGACTGATCACAGGAGTGTTGTTAGACCGGCTGTTGGGGGATCCCCACGGCTGGTATCATCCCATCCGGACCATCGGATCCTTCATATCCGGCTGCGAGAAGGTTCTCCGCCGGTGCCTTCCCAAGACGAAGGGAGGGGAGTTTTCCGGGGGCGTGCTGCTCTGCGGGGCGGTGCTGGCGTTTTCCGGGGGCGTGCCCTTTCTGCTGCTGCGCCTGGCGGGGGCCGTCCATCCCGCCCTGGAGTGGGCGCTGGGGAGCGTGATGTGCTATCAGCTCCTGGCCGCCAGATCCCTGCGGGACGAGAGCATGAAGGTGCATGACGCCCTGGAGCGGGGAGACGTGGAGGGAGCGCGGTACGCCGTTTCCATGATCGTGGGAAGGGATACGAAACCTCTGACAAAGGAGGGAATCATAAAGGCGGCGGTGGAAACCGTGGCGGAAAATGCCTCTGACGGAGTGATCGCCCCTCTGCTCTACATGGCCATTGGCGGCCCGGTGGCCGGTTTCCTGTACAAAGGGATCAACACCATGGATTCCATGGTGGGCTACCGGAATGACCGCTACGAGTATTTCGGAAAAGCGGCGGCCAGGCTGGACGACGCGGTCAATTTCCTTCCTTCCCGCCTGTCTGCCCTTCTCATGCTGGGGGCGGCGGCGGTTTCCGGGATGGACTGGCGCCGGGGGTTAGCTATCTTCCGGCGGGACCGGAGAAACCACAAAAGCCCCAATTCCGCCCAGACGGAAGCGGCCTGCGCCGGGATCCTGGGGGTGCAGCTGGCGGGGGACGCCTGGTACTTCGGAAAGCTGGTGAAAAAGCCCTATATCGGCGACCCTGTCCGCCCTGTGGAGACAGCGGACATCCGGCGGGCTAACCAGCTGATGTACGGGACGGAGTGGCTGGCCCTGGCTCTGGCGGTGGCGGCGCGGCTGGCGGTAAAGGGAGTGACGGGCGGAATATGACGGAGGAAACGAAACCCGTCCAGCCCTTCACGGATAAGGAGGAACGCACATGACAGAATATCAGCACGGCGGAGACATTTACAGCCAGGAGATCCTCCTGGATTACTCCGCCAACATCAACCCCTTGGGAATGCCGGAATCGGTGAAGGAGGCCGTCCGGCAGGCGGTGGATCACGCCGCCGTTTATCCGGACAGCTGCTGCCGCCGCCTGCGGGCGGCCCTGGGAGAATTTCACCAGGTGGAGCCGGAGCGGATCATCTGCGGAAACGGGGCCGCCGACCTGATTTTTCAGCTGGCATACGCCCTGAAACCGAAACGGGCCCTTCTGCCGGCCCCCACTTTTTCGGAGTACGGCCAGGCCCTGGCTGCTGCCGGGACGGAAATTCACCTCTGCTGTCTGCGTGAGACGGACAATTTCCGCTTTGACCTGGAGCTGTGGAAGGAGAGGGCAGAGGAGGTGCGCCCGGAGCTGGCCTTTTTCTGCAACCCCAACAATCCTACGGGGCTGGCGGTGAAAAAAGAGGTTTTGGAGGAAATGGCCCGGTTTTGCCTGGAGCAGGGGATCTTTCTGGCGGTGGATGAGTGTTTCTGTGAGTTTTTGGACGATCCGGAGGGCCATTCCATCCTGGGAGAGCTGGGGCGGTTTCCCAACGTGTTTGTGCTGAAGGCATTTACAAAGATCTATGCCATGGCCGGGCTGCGTCTGGGATACGGGATCTGCGGAGATCCGGGCCTGATGGATCGCCTGGAAAGTGTCCGCCAACCGTGGACAGTTTCCGCCCTGGCCCAGGAGGCGGGGCTGGCGGCCCTGAAGGAGACAGACTATGTGGAGCGGACGCGGGAACTGGTGCGGGCCCAGCGGCAGGTGTTAAAAGACGGGCTGGCCCGCCTGGGGCTTGCAGTCTGGGATTCCCAGGCCAACTACCTGTTTTTCCGGGGGCCGGAGGGCCTGAAGGAGAGGCTGGCTGCCAGAAAGGTGCTGATCCGCTCCTGCGCCAACTACCCCGGCCTGGACGGCCGCTACTACCGGATCTGCGTGGGGACGGAGGAGAACAACCGACGGTTCCTCAGAGAGCTGGAGGCCGCGCTGGAGGGGAAGGGCTGACCGGCGGTTCCATATGATAAGCGGACTGACAAATTCGTATGATAAGCTGACCAGCGGTTCCGTATGATAAGCTGACCGCCGTTTCCTATAATAGCTGACCGGCGGTTCCGTACAATAGATGACCGCTGATTTCCCATAATATAGAAAACAGGAGACGTTTAGGGCTTGTGAACCGGTGAAAAATGTAGTATAGTATCTCGAAGATTGAAACAACCAAGTTGGAACAACCAGATTGGAACAGCAGGGAGTCAGGAGGGATGACGGAGTGAAACAGGACGTATTTGAGCGGATCCGGGAAACGGTGGCGGCCGGCCGGGAGGCGGAACTGGTATTTGACGCCGGCGAACGGCCGGATCAAAATGCCCCAGTTCCCGCCTGGACCCGCCGCTGGACCCCTGGTGAGCGGCTCATCCTGCTGGGGGGCGGCCACATTGCCCAGCCCCTGTGCCAGATGGGGGCCATGGTGGATTTCGCGGTGACGGTGGTGGATGACCGTCCGTCCTTTGCGGACAAATCCAGATTTCCGGAGGCCAAAGAGACGGTGTGCGACGGCTTTGAGCAAGCCATTGACCGCCTTTCCATTACCTCCAGGGACTACGTCTGCGTGATCACCAGAGGCCACCGCTACGACAAAGAGTGCTTAAGGCAGATCCTGAAAGGGGAGATGCCCCGCTACTTAGGGATGATCGGTTCCCGCAGGCGGGTGGCCGGAGTGATGGAGCTTTTGGAGGAGGAAGGCGTGGAGCGCTCCCTCCTGGAGCGGATCTGCGCTCCCATCGGCCTTTCCATCGGCGCTCAGACGGTGGCGGAGATTGCCGTGTCCATCGTGGCCCAGCTGGTGGAGTACCGCCGGAAAAAGGGAGACCGGCCGGAGGGGAGGGAATGTCTTTCTCAGACGGACATTAACAGAGAGCTTTTAGACGCCCTGGCCACGGGAGGCGGGACGCGGGTCCTGGCTCTGGTGGTGGAGACGAAGGGATCTACCCCGGTGAAGGCCGGAGCCATGATGGCGGTAAACGCCCTGGGCCAGATCCAGGGAACCATCGGCGGCGGCTGCGGCGAGCACGAGATCATCGGCGCGGCCCGGAAGATGGCAGGGACGCCGGGAAAGAAACTGCTCACCGTGGACATGACCAACGACGCCGCGGCGGAGGAAGGCATGGTGTGCGGCGGGCAGATGACCGTGCTGCTGGAGAGTTTGGAGGTGTGACCGGTATGGAGAGAGAAAAGGAGACGGGAACCGCATTTTCCCAGGCACCCGTTCTGTTTTTGAAAAACGAACGCCTGCAAGAGAAGGAATGTCCGCGGGAGAAGGAATATCCGCAGAAAAACAAACGCTTGCAGGGGAAGGAACATCCACGGGAGAACGAGTGCCCGCAGGATAATGACCACTCACAGGAAAACGAGTGCTTGCGGGAAACTGGCCATCCGCAGAAAACCGGTCACCCGCAAAAACAAAGAAAACGGAAGGAAAAAGGGGAAGAACCCGCCCCCCATTTCCTTCCCTCCAAAACCCGCCCCTGGATCCAGCTGCGTCTGGAAGCAGGCCGCACCTTTTTCGGGCCGGGGCCCTGTGAGCTGCTGGAGTGGGTGGAAAAAACCGGCTCCATCCAGGAGGCCTGCGCCCGCATGGGCCTGTCCTACAGCAAGGGCAGCCGCCTGATCCGGGATATGGAGCGGGAACTGGGCTGGCCGGTGACGGTGCGGCACACCGGCGGGACAGGAGGAGGCGGAACCGTTCTCACCGACGGGGGAAAACGGCTGGTGAACCGCTACCGCCGTCTTCAGGCGGAGGCGGACCGGGCCGTGGAGGAGCTTTACCGAAAATACTTTGGAGAATGAGAGGGGCAGACCATGAAACTGATCAATACCGTAGACGCGGAGGGCACCGTCCTCTGCCATGACATTACACAGATTATCCGGGGCGTGACGAAGGACGCCGTGTTCCGCAAAGGCCACATTGTGACGAAGGAGGACATCCCAGTGCTCCTTAGCGTAGGCAAGGACCAGCTCTACGTCTGGGAGAAGGAGGAGGGAATGCTCCACGAAAACGAGGCGGCAGAGATCCTCTGTGCCATGTGCCAGGGCGGGCATATGGAGCGCTCCGGCGTAAAGGAAGGAAAAATTGAGCTGCGGGCGGCCTGCGACGGCCTGTTGAAGGTAAACAACCAGGCGTTAAAGGCGGTAAACGGCTTTGGCCGCATGATGATCGCCTCCCGCCACGGCAATTTCCCGGTGAAGGCGGGGGACAAGCTGGCGGGAACCAGGATCATCCCCCTGGTGATTGAGGAGGAGCAGATGGAACAGGCCAGGGCGAAGGCCATGGAGCTCACCGGCGGCCGGCCCATTCTGGAGCTGAAACCCTTCCAACACAAAAAGGCGGGGATCGTCACCACGGGAAACGAGGTGTACTACGGCCGGATCCAGGACACCTTTACCCCGGTGATCGTGGATAAGCTGGCGGAGTTCGGGGCGGAGGTCATGGGGCACGTCACCTGGAACGACGACGACAAAAAAGTGACGGCCGCCATCCTGGAGCTCATCGAACAGGGGGCGGAGATCGTCCTCTGCACCGGCGGAATGAGCGTGGATCCCGACGACAAGACGCCTCTGGCCATCAAAAACACGGGGGCGCGGATCGTTTCCTACGGCGCGCCGGTGCTGCCGGGGGCCATGTTTCTGCTGGCATATTATGAGACGGAAGGAAATGGGGAAACGCCGTCCCGGACCGTCCCCATCATGGGCCTTCCCGGCTGCGTGATGTACGCGAAACGCACCATTTTCGACCTGATCCTCCCGCAGATCATGGCGGATGACGAGGTGACGGGAGAGGAGCTGGCGGCGCTGGGGCAGGGCGGCCTCTGTCTGGACTGCGAGACCTGCACCTTCCCCAACTGCGGCTTTGGAAAGGGGATGTGACATGGAGCTGACACATTTTGACGAACAGGGAAACGCCCGCATGGTGGACGTGGGAGAGAAGGCGGACACAGAGCGGAAGGCGACGGCCGCGGGCAGCATTTTCATGAGCCGGGAATGCCTGGAAATGGTGAAGGCCGGGACGATGAAAAAGGGCGACGTGCTGGGGGTGGCGCGAGTGGCCGGGATCATGGGGGCAAAACGGTGCTCCGAGCTGATTCCCCTCTGCCACCTCATTGGCCTCACCGGCCTTTCCGTGGACTTTCAGATTATAGAGGAAAACCTGGAAATCCGGGCGTCCTGCACCGCGAAGACCAGGGGAAAGACGGGGGTGGAAATGGAGGCCCTCACCGGCGTCACCACCGCCCTTCTCACGGTGTACGATATGTGCAAGGCGGTGGATAAGTCCATGGAGTTAGGTTCCATTTACCTAGAGGAGAAATCCGGGGGAAAGAGCGGCCATTTCCGCCATGAGAAGGCTGGAAAAGGAGGGGGGACATCCGCCGTCCCGGACATTTCCGCTGACGGTTCCAGTCCGTCAGGAGGGCCCCATGCGTGACCAATACGGCCGGGACATCCACTACCTGCGCATCTCCGTCACCGACCGCTGCAACCTGCGGTGCGCCTACTGTATGCCGGAGGGGATCAAACAGCTGCCCCACGGGGAGATCCTGCGGTATGAGGAAATCCTTCGGATCTGCCGCCAGGCGGTAAAGCTGGGGATTTGCCACTTTAAGGTCACAGGGGGCGAGCCTCTGGTGCGCCGGGGGATCCTGGATTTTCTGCGGGAGCTGAAGGCCATGGACGGGGCGGAGACGGTGACCCTCACCACCAACGGCCTGCTCCTCTCGGAGGCGGCCGGGGAGCTGGCGGCCATGAACATCGACGGCGTCAATATCAGCCTGGACACGGCGGACCGGGAGGACTACGCGGCCATCACCGGCCGGGACGCCTTTGAAACGGTGGATCGGGCCATCCGGGAGGTGGTCCGCCTGGGCATCCCCACAAAATGCAACTGCGTGCTGCTCTCCGGCGGGGAAAACAGGATTCTTCCCGTGGCGGAGTACGCCAGACGGCTGCCGGTGGACGTGCGTTTCATCGAGCTCATGCCCATCGGCGCTGGGGCGGGCGGCGGCGGGTTATCCGCTGCCGCCGCCAGGGAAATCCTGGGAAAGGAATACCCCGATCTGGCCCCGGCGGAGGAAAAACGGGGCTATGGCCCGGCACGCTACGAGGCCAGCGCCAGGTTAAAGGGGCGCATCGGCTGGATTGACGCCGTGAGCCACAGCTTTTGCCAGGGCTGCAATCGGGTGCGGCTGACCAGCACTGGCCTTTTAAAGCCCTGTCTCTGCTACGGGGACGGGACGGATGTAAAAAGCCTGTTGCGGGGCGGCTGCGGCGACGAAGAACTGAAAACGGCCCTGGCCCAGGCCATTTACGGGAAACCCCGCGCCCACTGCTTTGACGGCGGCGGGCCAGTCACAGAGAGCCATACCATGGCGGAAATCGGAGGTTGAGCAAATGGGAGAGATCAAAGCGATCTGCATATCAGAACGGAGAGGGACGGCCAAGCATCCTGTGGAGACGGCCAGGCTGTTAGAGGGGTACGGGATCGAGGGGGACGCCCACGGCGGAAACTGGCACCGTCAGGTGAGCCTTCTGGGATTGGAAAAAATCGAGGATTTCCGGAAACGGGGGGCCAAGGTGGAGTTTGGCGCCTTCGGGGAAAATATTGTGGCGGAGGGGATAGATTTTAGACGTCTGCCGGTGGGGAGCTGGATTGGGATGGGGGAGGCGGTGCTGGAGCTGACCCAGATCGGAAAGGAGTGCCACACCCACTGCGCCATCTACCACTCCGTGGGAGACTGCATCATGCCCAGGGAGGGCGTGTTTGCCAGGGTATTAAAGGGCGGGATCATCCGCGTCGGCGACCGGGTGGAGGTGCTGGAGCGGGAGACGCCCTTTCCCTGGCAGGCGGCGGTGATCACCCTGTCAGACAAGGGGGCGGCGGGAGAGCGAAAGGACGAGAGCGGCCCCGCCATCGCCGCCAGGCTGCGGGAAAACGGCTATGAGGTGGTGGAAACCATCCTTTTGGCGGACGACCGGGAACGGCTGGAAAACACCCTGATCCGTCTGGCGGACCAGCGGCAGCTGGATCTGATTCTCACCACCGGCGGTACGGGGTTTTCCCCCAGGGACATCACGCCGGAGGCCACCCTGGCGGTGGCACACCGGCAGGCGCCGGGAATCGCCGAGGCCATCCGGGCGGCCAGCATGAACATCACCCCCAGGGCCATGCTGGGGCGGGGGGTATCGGTGATCCGGGGAAAGACCCTGATCATCAACCTGCCCGGCAGTCCCAAGGCCTGTCAGGAGTCCATGGACGTGTTTCTGGATACCATCCCCCACGCCATGGGGCTTTTGCGGGGCAGGGTGCAGGACTGCGCCCGCTGACGGGGGGAAAGAGGAACATTCAAAGGAGGAAATGAACGATGAAAAAGAGAGCAGCGGCAGTGTTGGCGGTGGCATTGGCGGCGGGCAGCCTGAGTCTGGCGGCCTGCGGAGGCGGAAACAGCGGGCCGGAGGCGGAGAAGACCTCGGAGGCGGAAAGCCGGGAGGCTGGGAAATCCTCCGCTGCGGCGGAAAGCCAGAAGACAGACCCTTCCGCCGGGGAGGCGGCTGACGCCCAGGAGGAGATAAACCAGGCGGCGGAAGGAGAGGAGACGGAGCTGATCGTGTTCGCGGCGGCCTCCATGACGGAGACCTTAAACGAGATCGCCGGCCTCTACAAGGAGGTGGCCCCCAACGTGACTCTCACCTTCAACTTTGATTCCTCCGGCACCTTAAAAACCCAGATCGAGGAGGGGGCGGACTGCGACCTGTTTATCTCCGCCGGTCAGAAACAGATGGATCAGCTGGACATCCAGGCGGATGCCGGCGTGAACACCGACGGCCTGGATTTTGTGGACGGGACCACCAGATTGAACCTTCTGGAAAACCGGGTCACCCTCTGCGTGCCGGAGGGGAATCCGGCGGGCATCGAAAGCTTTGACGGACTGGCCCAGGCCCTGGCCGGTGAGGATATTCTCATGGCCATGGGAAACAGCGACGTTCCCGTAGGCCAGTACACCCAGAACATCCTGGCCTACTACGGCCTGGACGAGGAGGAGCTGGCAAAGGCCGGGAAGATCACCTACGGCACCAACGTAAAAGAGGTGACCACCCAGATCACCGAGGCCAGTGTGGACTGCGGCGTGGTGTACTGCACAGACGCCTTCAGCGCGGGCCTGTCCCCGGTGGACTACGCCACGGCGGAAATGTGCGGCCAGGTCATCTATCCGGCGGCGGTGCTCAAGGTCAGCAGCCACCCGGAGGAGGCGAAGGCATTTTTGGACTATCTGAGCCAGGAGGAGGCCATGGCCGTCTTTGAAAACGTGGGCTTTTCTCCGGTGGAATAAGGAGGAATCATGGATCTTTACCCTCTTTGGAATTCCCTGCGGATTGCGGCGGTGAGCAGTGTGGCGGTGTTTTTTACGGGAATTTTTGCCGCCTACTATGCCGCCAGGCTGCCGCGGGCGGTGAAGGGGCTGCTGGATGTGGTGCTGACGCTGCCCATGGTGCTGCCGCCCACGGTGTGCGGGTATGTTCTGCTGCTGATCTTTGGGGCCAGGCGGCCTTTGGGGATGGTTCTGGCCCAGTACGGGATCCGGTTTACCATGACCTGGTACGGCGGGATCCTGGCGGCGGCCGTGGTTTCCTTTCCCCTGATGTACCGGACGGCCAGAGGGGCCTTTGAGAGCTTTGACGAGACCCTGGCTTACTCCGGCCAGACCCTGGGCCTTTCCAACACCTATATTTTCTGGCGCATCCGGATGCCGGCCTGCCGCCAGGGGATTCTGGCGGGAACGGTGCTGGCCTTTGCCAGGGCCCTGGGAGAGTACGGGGCCACCAGTATGCTCATCGGCTACACGCCGGGGCGGACGGCCACCATTTCCACCACCGTCTACCAGCTCTGGCGCACCAACGACGAGGGCGGGGCCTTCATCTGGGTGATGATCAACCTGGCCATTTCCGCGGTGGTGCTTTTGACCGTCAATATGCTGGAGTCGAAGGAGCGGGCGGCGGGAAGGAGGCGGTTATGAGCCTGTCAGTGGACATAAAAAAAGAGTTTGGCGGATTTCGCCTGGAGACCGCCTTTGAGACGGACGGGGACATCCTGGGGATTTTGGGGGCGTCGGGCTGCGGAAAGAGCATGACCCTGCGCTGCATCGCCGGGATTGTCCGGCCGGACGAGGGGCGGATCGTGTTAAACGGCGTCCCCCTTTTTGACAGCGCCGCCGGCATCAACCTTCCGCCCCAGGAGCGGCGGGGGGGCTACCTGTTTCAAAATTACGGCCTATTTTCCAATATGACTGTGGAGCAGAACATCCTCTGCGGCCTGCACCGGGAAAAGGATAAACGCCGCAGAAAGAAGGCGGCTGCGGAGATGATCGGGAGGATGAAACTGGAGGGGCTGGAAACACGCCGTCCCGCCCAGCTCTCCGGCGGCCAGCAGCAGCGGGTGGCCCTGGCCAGGATCCTGGCCGGGAGCCCGGAAATCCTCATGCTGGACGAGCCCTTCAGCGCCCTGGACGCCTATCTGCGGGTGCAGATTCAGACGGATATGCAGGAGTGGCTGCGGGAGTTTGGAAAGGATGTGCTGCTGGTGAGCCACAACCGGGACGAGATCTACCGCCTGTGCGGCAGCCTGGCGGTGATGGATCGCGGCAGGATCCTGGGAAAAGGGCCGGTGAAACAGATGTTTCGCAGCCCCGGCAGCCGCCAGGGAGCGGTGCTCACCGGCTGCAGGAACATTGTGGAGGCGAGAAAGGCGGGGGAACACCTGGCGGAGGTGCCGGCCTGGGGGCTGTGTCTGGAGACGGAGGAACCCTTAAGGGACGATCTTTGCGCCATCGGCATCCGCGCCCACTATTTTTCCCCGGAGGAGGAGAGGAACAGCGGGGCGGTGGTGCTGGAGGGGGAGATGGAGGAACCCTTCGAGTGGATTTTAAAGTTTCGCTACGAAACTGCCGCCCCGGATTCCCGGCCAGTGTGGTGGCGGATCCCCAAGGAGCGGCGGCCCCAGCATTTCCCAAAACGCCTGGGAATCGCCCCGGAGCAGGTGATGCCGCTGTACCGGTGACGGCGGGGCGGCTTGCCATGGAAAAGAGAAAAAGGATGAGCGTGTTTGCGCGGACAGGGCCTGTGGGGGTTCTGTCCGTTTTTTGTGCAGAGAACGGCGTTCCTGATGTCGCAATGGCCTCCAGCGGAAGACGAGTTCTGCGCGAAGGAAAATAGCTGCGGAGAGAGAAGTGGCCGTTTCCATGACTGGGGAATTGTGGTAGAATGGGAGAAACAGACGGAACACGGTTCCTGATCCAGAGGTCAGAGAGGAGAAAGGGAATGAGGAGAAAGCCGAACGTGGCGTTTATTTGTGTGCATAATTCCTGCCGAAGCCAGATCGCAGAGGCACTGGGAAGACAGCTGGCGTCCGATACGTTTGAAAGCTATTCGGCAGGCACGGAAACGAAACCGCGGATCAACCAGGATGCGGTGCGCCTGATGAAACAGGTTTACGGCATCGACATGGAACGGGAACAGTACAGCAAGCTGGTTTCGGAGATTCCGGCGGCGGATATTGTGATTACCATGGGATGCAATGTAAACTGTCCCAGTCTGCCATGCCGGTATCGGGAGGACTGGGGGCTGGAAGATCCCACCGGAAAGGACGACGAGACGTTTCTGCATGGAATGGAAATCATCAAAAACCGCGTGGAGGAGCTGCGGACGCGGATACGGACGGGCGACCTGCGGACCGTCGGAAGGGAGGAAGAACCTTGAAGGAAGAATGTTTGATCTGTCAGGCGCCCCTGGAATATCTAAACATGGATGTGGAGATGGAGTGCTCGATTTGCCATAAAAAAGAGAGGAGTAAAACCAGGTGTGTGAACGGCCACTACGTGTGCAATGAATGCCATACCAGCGGGATGGACAGCATCGTTTCCTTTTGTCTTTCCTGCCCCGCGAAGAATCCGGCAGTTATTTTAAATCAGATGATGGAAATGCCCTTTTGCCATATGCACGGCCCGGAACATCACGTCATGGTGGGGGCAGCGCTCCTGACTGCCTATAAAAACGCGGGCGGCGACATCTGTCTGAAAGAGGCTCTGGCGGAAATGGGGAACAGGGGACGGCAGGTTCCCGGCGGCGCCTGCGGCTTTTGGGGGGCCTGCGGCGCGGGAATCAGCGCCGGGATGTTTGTGTCTATCATCACCGGAGCTACGCCTTTGGCCGGTGAAACCTTCGCACTGGCGCATAAAATGACGGCCAGAGCCCTGGAACAAATCGGCGCGGTGGGCGGCCCCCGCTGCTGCAAGAGAGATTCCTATTTATCCATTCAGCAGGCGGTAAGTTTCGTGAAGGAGGAACTGGGAGTAGAGATGGAATGCGGTGAGATCACCTGCCATTTCGCGGGAAATAACAATCAGTGCATTGGGAAACGGTGTCCGTTTTCCGGAAACAGACGGAGTCCTGAAAAAACAATCAATGTAGCGGTGATTGCCAGATTTGAAGAAAATGAAACCGATTTTGTTCATTTCATAACGAAAAATGAGTCCGGAAACATTCGCTATAAAGAGCATACGATAAACTTTTATACCGAAAAAGAGGAAAACATCAAGCGAAAGATCGAAAAACTGGTTCAGAATGCGGATAAAATCATAGTATTAGTAAATTCGATTGATGGGGTAACGCCGAAAATGTCAGATATGATTGAGGAATTAACCCGCTATCCCATTATTCCCAGCGTTGTGCTGAATAAAATTTCAGATCCGGCAGCATCTCCAGGCAGAACCATCGATGAAATCGATCATGTACTGGTATCGGCAAATGCAGGGGATGAACAATTCGAATATCCGATTCTGTATCTGGATGATGAAAATGGAACGGTTTCTTTCGATTTGAATGAAAGTCAAAACGATCTCCATGTATTATATGATTTCCTTGTAAACGGGGAATATCATTGCATTCCATAAGTGGTGGGAGGGGAAACACTCGTGATCAAACAGTTTCAGGGCGATGCCCGGCGAAAGCGGCAGGCCGGAGACGGTCTGCCGCTCTCGTCAGGGGTGGATGGTCAGAGACGTTTCCCTTTTCTATTTTTCTCATAATTCTTCAGCGATCCCACCGCCTCTTTTGCCAGGGGCACCAGCGCGATCATATTGAAGATGGTCATAAGTCCAATCCCCACATCTCCCAGATCCCACACAAAGGAATAGGCGGCAAGTCCGCCGATGAACAGCATCACAAGAGCCAGAACCTTGTACATGGTCTGGTATTTCCACTGGTCGCCGAAAAGGTAGGCCACATTGGAGCGGGCGTAGAATAAAATGCCGATAAAGGTGGAGAAACTGAAAAGCCACAGGATTACCGCGATAAACACCACTCCGAACTCTCCCAGATGGTACTCCATGGCTGTCTGCAAGAGGTTCATGCCTTCCAGCCCACCAGTCAGCTCCGCCGGAGCCAGCAGCATGATCATGGCCGTGCAGCTGCAAATGACCAGGGTATCGATAAAGACGCCGAGGGCCTGGAGAAGTCCCTCCTTGGCCGGATGGCTGATATCCGCTGCCGCTGCCGCGCAGGGGGCGGAACCGGAGCCGGCTTCGTTGGAAAAAAGGCCACGTTTGACCCCGTTCATCAGCACCGCCCCAAAGCCGCCTGCGGCCGCCTGACGGAACCCGAAGGCCTCCTCAAAGATTCTGCCAAAAACAGCCGGAATCTGTGGAAGGTTGGTCACAATGATAAAGATGGTGATGATCAGGTAAAGGGCCGCCATAATGGGAACCATAATATCCAGCACCTTTACGGTGGCGTTTTTCCGCAGCACGATCACCGCTGCCAGAGCCACCAGTACGATGGTGGAATAGAGCGGCGGAATGTGAAAGGCATTTTCCAGTGCCGAGGAAACAGAATTTCCGATCACCTGGCTGATGCCGCACCAGCAGAGCAGGCCGGAGAGGGCAAAGAGCACCGCAAGGACGGATTTTTTCCGCCTGCTCCCGCGCTTTGTGATAAAGAGCCCGTGGATGTAGTAGGCCGGGCCGCCCCGGAATCCGCCGTAAAGGGGATCTTTTTCCTTGTAGATCTGGGCGAGGGTAGCCTCCGCAAAGGCGGTGGACGAGCCGAGAAGGGCGATGATCCACATCCAGAAAACGGCTCCGGCGCCCCCTGCGGAAATGGCCGATACAACGCCCACCAGATTGCCCATACCCACACGGGTGGCTGTGGATACGATGAGAGCCTGCACGCCGGAAATGCCGTCTGTCTCCGAAACGCCTTTGTCCTCCAATGTCACCCTTATCATTTCCGGGAAAAGGCGGAAGGGCAGAAATTTTGTCCGCAGGGTAAAGTAGATGCCGGCAGGCACCAGGATGATGACCAGCAGCGACAATCCAAGGGGACTCCCACCCGGCAGGTGAAACGTGACAAGATCTCCCCACAGTATGGCGTAAATCTGTTCAAAAAACTGTACCACTGCCTGTACGGCAGCATTGAAAAATTCCATCGCAGTTGTTCCCTTCTGTTTTATATTTGAGTTTCTCTGTCCCATAGTATATAATAAAACAAAGTATTTGTAAAATTGATCGTGATAACCATATAAATTCATATAAATCGGAAATCTTGCGTGGCTGTGAGGAGTGTCATAGGGGGCAGAAACAAAATTGGAATTTTTTGAGATGTTATCTCTGGTTGACAAATTGCCAATAGTAGTTGGTTGCCTATAAAATGTAGCTTTTGTATGATTTTTATAAACAACCATAGGGAGGTAATGTGTAATATGAATTTTAACGAAAAACTCATTGAACTTCGCAAGTCTAAAGGTTTGTCACAAGATGAATTAGGTAGTGCGTTAGGAGTATCAAGACAAACAATATCTAAATGGGAACTGGCTCAAAGTTATCCTGATTTTCAAAGACTTGTTTTATTGAGTGATTATTTTGGTTTATCACTTGATGCACTTGTAAAAGATATTGATGTGCAAGATATTAGGGACAAAAACCTAAACGATAAGCAATTATCTGCAATCTATGAAGATGTAAATTCTGCCAAGTCTACGATAAATCGAGTTGTAAATATTTTTGCTATTATTGGAGTTGTTGGAATTACACTTTCTATTTTAGCAGGAATATTTTGGGGATAACAATCAATCCCAGTTTACGAAACAAATCCAATCAAAAGTGATCGGGAGGTGGATCAAGTGAAAATCCATATAGGAAACGAATTTCCCCAGTATTTCCAACCCGCGTACCCAGAGGAATTTGAATTGTTTTCACACTTTGAAATAACGGCTGGCATTCCCACGGTTTTATTTGCCGTTACCACATGGAAGGAAAATGGAAAGCCCAATGTCTGTTTTCACTCCTGGAGCTGTTTTCATGGCGACAAGACAGCGTTCTTTGCGGTGATGGGAAATCTTTATCAGCACACCCATACGTATGCGAATATCCAGAGAGAACAGTGCTTTTGCATCAACTTTCTCCCCATAAGCGCTTACGATCAGCTGGTAGCCACCATTCACCATAACGATGAGGAAACGGATGAGTTTTCCGCAGGCCATTTTTCCCTTGTCCATGCCAAGACCATCCATGCCCCTATGATACAGGAGGCGTTTCTCAATATGGAGTGCACCCTGAAGGAAACGCGGGATTTGAGCGGAGCAGGGATTACTTCCATGGTCATCGGACAGGTACAGCATATTTCCGTGGAGGAAACATACGCCCAGGGCTATGAAAAACGGTATGGGAAAGAAGGGTTTATGATGCTGGTTCCCGCCCCTCAGGATTTGATCACCGGGGAGCCGAATCCATCGGCTATTGCCACGGTTCATATTGAAAAGTATGACTGATGGATTCCCATTTATCATGGGCGGGACAAATAAAAAAATAAGTTGGATCTAAAAGGAGTGTTCATCCTATGATAAAGATTGCGTTTCTCCAGCTGCTCCCCTGTGAGAGCATGAAGAAAACCATGGAAAAAGGGGTTCGGTATTGCAGAGAGGCGAAGGAACAGGGGGCGGATATTGCCTTGTTTCCGGAGCTGTGGAACTGCGGGTATCGGATCCCTCACGATATGGAACAGCTGAACGCCCTTGCCGTTTCCGCGGATGGGGAGTTTGCGGCCCGCTATGGGGAGCTGGCGAAGGAGCTGGAGCTGGCGGTCGGCATTACTTTCCTGGAAAGCGGGCAGTTCAGGCCGAAAAATACGATTTGTCTTTATGACCGTCACGGAAAAGCGGTTTACAAGTATTCCAAAGTGCATATCTGCGATTTTGGAGAGACGGATGACGAGAGCGTCCTGTGCGCGGGGGACGAGTTTGTGGCCGCGGAATTGGAAACGGCCAAGGGAAACCTCAAGGTTGGTTCCATGATTTGCTATGACCGGGAGTTTCCGGAAAGCGCCAGAATCCTGATGCTGAAAGGGGCGGAGCTGGTGCTTGTGCCCAACGCCTGTCCCATGGAGGTGAACCGCTTATCTCAGCTCCGGGGCCGGGCCTATGAAAATATGCTGGCCATCGCCACCTGCAATTATCCAGCCCCCCACTTGGGCTGCAACGGACATTCCACCCTGTTTGACGGCGTGATTTACCAGCCGGAACGGTTGGAGCCAAGGGATACTTGCGTGTTGGAGACGGATGAGTCAGAGGGATTGTTCTTTGGGGAATTGAACATCCATATGCTCAGGGAATTCCGAAAACGGGAATATCAGAACCTGAAAAACAGGCGCCCGGAATTATATGGGATCCTGGCGGAACCGCAGCCGGAGGTTGCGGAATCTTTGGCCGAATCCAGCGGGGATGATTCGGATTCCGCCTGCAATTCCCATTTATTTACAGGGGCCCGTTTATGAGACTGGTCAGACAGGAGGAATGGAAAATGAGATTAAAGAATGTGTTGATTGTTGTGAAGGATATTGAAAAATCGAGACAGTTTTATCACGACCTGTTCGGTCTGGAGCTGGTGCTGGACAACGACGGAAATATGATTTTAACGGAAGGCCTTGTGCTCCAGGATGAGAAGATTTGGAGATCATTTTTGGGAAAGGACGTGATCCCGCGAAACCATTCCTGTGAGCTGTATTTTGAAGAACGGGACATCGAAGGGTTTGTAAAAAAGCTGGAAACCCTGTACCCCGGCATTTCCTACGTCAACCGCCTTATGACCCACAGCTGGGGGCAGAAGGTGATCCGGTTTTATGACCTGGACGGCAATCTGATTGAGGTGGGGACGCCGGTGTAGAAACTGTTTTGAAGGAGAGAGGCAGGAAACCAATGAATATCTGCATGACAGTCAGGGATCAGCAGCTGGAGGATTTTATCCAGACAGAATTTGAGGGGTATGAACGAAAGTTTGGAGTCGCGTTTTGCCGCACGCCATTTGCGTTCGCGGCAAAGGAGCAGGGGGAAGTGGTTGGGGCAGTTACAGGGTTTTGCAGTTTTTCGGAGGTTCATATCAGTGAACTGGTGGTGAAGGAGGGCTGGAGAGGAAAAGGGATTGGCGGCCGCCTGATCCGGGCGGTGGAGGACGATTTCCAGGACGCCGGCCTGAGCCATATCAGTCTCACTACCTATGAATATCAGGCCCCTTCTTTTTATCAAAAGCTGGGGTTTGAGCTGGAGTTTGTCAGGAGAGACAGGAAGAATGAGAAGTGGAACAAATATTATTTTGTGAAGTATTTCGGGGCGGATCGGAAAGGGGGAAGATAAAGCGGAATGGGCCGGGGGAAGTGAGGGATCCTTTTTGCGCGGCAGGGCAAAGAGGGGGCAGTGAAATAAATTGGAATGGATAAGGGTGTCAGTATGAGAAAGGATATGGTTTATCAAGAATATTCTGATGATAGAGAGTTTCGATTTGAAGTATATCGTAACCCCAACTCTTATGAAATATGGGTACAAAAAAAGATAACAGATGAGTATATGGGCTCAGATTGGTTTGATTACCATGATATATCGGATTATATGCACTATGCAGATAGCTTTGAACGAGCGGTTGAAATAGGGAGAGAGTGCTTAAAATGCTTGATATGACAGCTCCGGATGTTACAAATCATGAATGTACTTTTCTATACATGGAACAAAGCGTGGAGTATAATAAAAAGAAGTTATCAAGGAAGAATTTTTGGCAAATGCTATAAAAGGGGCGATTGATATTGTGTACAAAAAAGGAATTGCAATTTAGTATTTTTCTTATTCATAGTCTGGCTGACCATTGGAACAAGTCTCCGGCAGATGTTTACCGTATCCTTTATAAGACGCACATTTTAGATGACTATATATTTATGTGTTATGACACACTTCATACGTTGGGAATGGAGTATCTAATTGATGATATTACAGATTTTG
>OLRK01001558.1_pt1 | contig 18385 bp, 16 predicted proteins | sample 1672911 | NCBI WGS metagenome assembly OLRK01 (sample SAMEA3136736, study PRJEB25190) | human gut metagenome | biome: human gut; feature: human-associated habitat; material: faeces | place: Austria | collected 2013 | reverse complement strand
TCGGAAAAGATGTCAAGTAAAAAAAGAGTGCACATCATAAAAATGTACACTCTTACTTATTTCATCTTAACTTAATGACATTGGGCAATGCCCCTTTTTGTTTAATCCAGTTTTTGATTTTCGTCATCATAAGACGACAATACGACCATGCCCGACTGCAGTGATTCCTGCACGTCAATGATTCGCTGATTGCGGCTTCCTTTGAACTTCAGCCGGTAATCTTTCAGCGCAAGCACAAAACGGCCGTCCACCAGAACATCAAGCAATTCCAGCAGTTTTCGTTTTGTTTCATCCTGCAGCAGCTCCTCAAATGTATAGCCGCTGTACGCCCAAAGAGACAGTCCCTTCGCCTTTGCCGCTTTGGCAATCGGAATCAGTTCTTCGCTTTGTAAAAACGGTTCGCCGCCGGAAAGCGTCAGTCCGCTCTGAAGCGGCTCATTCTGGATCTGACTGATCAGGGCATCGATCGAAAACTTCGTTCCTTTCTGAGGATCATGCGTCTGCGGATTATGGCAACCTTCGCAGTGATGCGGACATCCTTGTGTCCATAGCACCATTCGGATGCCGGGACCATCCACAAAGGAATCCAGCTGCAGAGGTGATGCCAGACAAATCATATCAGGCATGTTTTACACGATCTCTTTCTTCCGCCTTTTTTCCATTGTTGAAACGGTCTACCGTACCTACCAGATAACCGGTAATACGACGGATCTTTTCAAATTTATACTCGCTCTTGGAATCATCACGGCCGCATTTCGGACAGATATGTCCTTCGATGACACCGCTGTATCCGCAACAAGGATCACGGTCTACCGGGTGGTTGATGCTTCCGTAACCGATATTGTTTTCTTTCATGCAGCGTACGATCGCCTCAAATGCTTCCAGGTTGTTGCTTGGATCGCCGTCGACCTCCACATAAGAAATATGACCACCGTTTGTCAGTTCATGATAAGGTCCTTCCAGACGGATCTTATCAAAGGCACGAATATGATAATACACCGGGATATGGAATGAGTTTGTATAGTACTCACGGTCTGTGATGCCCGGAAGTTCTCCGAAGATCTTTTTATCGATCTTAGTGAAGCGGCCGGACAGACCTTCCGCCGGAGTGGCAATCAAAGAGAAGTTCAGATGATATTTCTCAGTAGCTTCATCCATACGCTGACGCATATGACCGACGATTTCCAGACCGAGCTTCTGTGCATATTCGCTTTCGCCATGATGTTCACCGATCAAGGCTTTCAGACATTCCGCAAGACCGATGAAGCCCATGGTCAGCGTACCCTGTTTGACAACGTCTTCCAATGTATCTTCCCACTCCAGCTTATCGGATCCAAGCCATACGCCTTGTCCCATCAGGAAAGGGAAATTCTTTACTTTTTTCTTCGCCTGGATAGCCATACGCTCCAGCAGCTGCTCGATCACGATATCGATCTTTTCATCCAGTTCCTCATAGAATCCGTCGATATCCGCTTCACCGAGCATGACCTGTCCATGCTTGATACCGATACGCGGAAGATTGATGGAAGTAAATGAGTTATTGCCTCGCCCTGTCGCAATTTCCGGACCGTTGACATTTCCCATGACACGGGTACGGCAGCCCATCGTTGCGACCTCTGTTTCCGGACGGCCTTCTACATAATACTGCAGGTTGAACGGTGCATCCAAAAACTCGAAGTTCGGGAACAGACGTTTGGCACTGACACGGCATGCAATCTTGAAGAGATCATAGTTCGGATCTCCCGGATTGTAGTTAATGCCCTCTTTTACCTTGAAGATCAGGATCGGGAAGATCGGTGTCTCACCGTTTCCAAGACCTGCCTCCTGCGCCAGCATCAGTTTTTCTGATACCATGCGTCCTTCCGGAGAAGTATCGGTACCAAAGTTGATGCTGGAGAACGGAACCTGTGCTCCGGCTCTGGAGTGCATTGTATTCAGGTTATGGACAAAGCCTTCCATTGCCTGGAATGTAAGCTTCTCTGTTTCCTTTGCTGCTTCTTTATAGGCAAAAGCATTTACCAGCTGCAGCTGACTGTCATCCAGAGCATATTTGCTGCTGAGCATCTCGTTCAATTTCGCAACAAATGCCGGATCCATACGCAGGGAAGGACGTGTATTTCCTTCCTTTTCAATTGCTTCGATTTCATCCCTGACATCGCAGTCAAGTGAAATCAGCACTTCCAATGCTTTATTGACATTATTGATATAAGAACGGCGGAAGGTTTTGGCAACTCCCTCTGCCAGATAGTAATCAAATGCCGGAATGCTCTGACCGCCATGCTGATCATTTTGATTGCTCTGGATCGCAATGGCAGCAAGGGCCGCATAGCTGGTAATGCTCTGTGGTTCACGCAAATGACCGTGTCCTGTCGAAAAACCGCCCTGGAACAGATGATCCAACGGGATCTGACAGCAAGTCAGCGTTCCCATGTTCATGAAATCCATATCATGAATATGAATATCACCTTCATCATGCATTTTTGCAAATTTCGGCGTCATTAAATTAGCCTTGCAAAATTCACGGGATACGGCACTTCCGTACTGCAGCATGGTTCCCATTGCCGTATTGCCGTCGATATTGGCATTTTCACGTTTCACATCGGCATCCTTGCTGTCAGAGAACGTGATTTCTTTGATCGACTGCATCAGTCTTGTTTTCATATTACGGATACGCGTACGTTCTGCACGATACAGAATATATGCTTCACTCGTTTTCGCATGACCGCATTCGATCAGTATCTTGACTACAGCATCCTGTATTTCTTCCACATTAGGAATTTCATCCTGAAAATGACGATTCAGATAATTTACTACCTGATCAGTCAGCTGCTCTGCCGTTGCATAATCAGCTACCTGTCCTTCGTCTTCTGCTACCTTTGATGCCGCAAGAAAAATAGCTCTGGTAATTTTTTCGGGAGCGAAGTAGATTTCTCTACCATCTCTTTTTCTGATTTTTGTAATCATGAAGAACCCCTCCTTTAATTTGGCCGCATGAAAAAATATAAGACTCCAACGATATGCCAAGTCTCGCTTCTTCCCATATTCATTCATATATTAAGATAACTCTCTGGCACGCCTTCATTAATCTCACGACTGACTCTTGCGAAGCCTTATCTTTAACGACACTGTGAACATTATACAACAGAATCCTATAATTTGACCTTGAAAATGCCTTACATTTTTTTTGAAAAAAAAGGCACTTTCTCTATTCGTATCCTTTATCGGCAAATGTAATTTTTTCGGTGCATTTAAGGAACATTTCAGTCCCCCTCAATAAAAAAGACTTCTCTTCCGTTACAGGAGAAAAGTCCATGTGACATATTTTTATTCAGGGGCATTCTTTGCTTGATCTTCCTGATGAATCTGAATCGAGAACCAGAAAGTGCTTCCTTTTCCTTCTTCGCTTTCGACTCCGTATTGTGCGTGATGCAACTCAAGAATACCCTTTACGATGCTCAGTCCGATACCGGAGCCGAGCTTTGCTCTAACATGCGCTGTATTTGCCCGATAATAACGATCCCATACATACGGAAGCATGTCTTTTTTGATTCCTTTTCCGAAATCCTGAACGGCAAAATGATAGATGCCGTCTTTGACTTCCTGATGAATAATGATCTCTTTACGATCCTCGCTGTAGTTGACGGCATTCGTGATCAGGTTATAAATGACCTGAGTAAGTTTCACCTCGTCACCATCCACCAGAACAGGTCCAATCTGATCCATTTTGATCGTAAAATCACGTTTCAGCATCTTTTCAATACGATTACAGATTTGTTTCGTCTTGCTTACGATATCGAACGTAGAGATTTCCAATGACTGAACACCTGACTGCAGCTTGCTGACATCAAGAATCTCATTGACCAAAGTTGTCAGGCGATTCGCCTCATCAATGATGACCTGTACATTCTCGGCATTGTTTTCACCCGGAATATCCCTCATCATTTCTCCATAGCCGCTGATCATTGTAAGCGGCGTACGCAGGTCATGACTCATGTTGGCAATCAGTTCCTTGCGCAGTCCTTCTACCTTTTTCAGTTCTCTTGCCGCATAATTCAAAGTTTCATTCAGTTCATGAATTTCCACATATTCATGATTATCAAAATGCACATCATAATTGCCCAGTGCCAGCTCTCGCGCCTGCTCATTCGTCGTACGAATCGGACGGGCGATCCGTCTGGAAAAATAGTATGCCAAAGCCACTGCCATCGCAATAACAACCAGAGCGATCACGAGAAATTGAACCTGGAGCGTTGAAACAGTCGACTGTACCGGCGACAACCTCGTATTGACGAAAAAGATATACTGATTGCCATCCGTCGAATTGATGATCGATGCCGTGGTCATATTTTTGACCTCATCACCCTCAATGTCATTTTTATTATTCATGATGATCGTTGCTGTTCCATTAGTAGAGGCCTTCGCCTTCAAATACAGCTCCTCATAGCGATCAAGCAGCAGCGGCTGATTCGGACATGCTCTGAAGTTACCCGCAATTGCCGCAATGTAATACGGTTCATCACTGTTTCCGATCCCATAGGTATAAACACAGAAATCCTGCGAGCTTGCGATTTCCTGTATTTCATCATAGTCATAGCCCTGCTGAAGACTTGCCTTTATCTGTTCTGTCGCCTTTGTCACTCCCTGTTCCTTAATAAACATATAGAAATCTTTCAGGAACACGACCTGTGCCAGATAAAAAATACACAGGATCACAAAAATAAAGCCTAATAAATAAAATAATACTTTCTGCTGAATCTTAAAATTATGAATCTTTCTTTTCAAAACGATATCCTACACCACGCAGCGTAACGATCATTGTACTGTATTCTCCCATGCTTTTACGTAGCAGTTTGATATGTGTATCAAGGGTACGGTCATCTCCGTAAAAGTCATAACCCCATACATCACGAATCAGCTGTTCCCGCGTCAGTGCAATCCCTTCATTTTCAATCATATAAAACAGCAGAGTGTATTCTTTCGGTGACATTTCGACTTCCTGTCCGTTAATAAAGACTTTACGTGCCGTTAAATCAACTTTGAAATCCTTATATTCAAAAATATTTTTCTTGGACTTGTTTCCTCCATGATAACGCTTTAAGATCGCAGCTACACGCATCATCAGTTCGCGGCAGGAAAAAGGCTTTACGACATAATCATCTACTCCCACTTCAAAGCCATGAATGCGATCATATTCCTCCCCGCGTGCCGAAAGCATGATGACCGGAACATCGCTAAACTCATGGATCTTTCTCACTGCACTAAAACCATCCAGGTTCGGCATCATGATATCCATAATGATACAGTCATAGTTCATTTCCTCACACTTCTGAACAGCATCCATACCGTCTACCGCTTCATAAACCTCATAACCTTCAAATTCTGCAAATTTGCGAATCATCTTGCGAATATTAATTTCATCATCTACAACCAAAAGCTTTACCATTTAACCACCTACTTACCCTTTAATGGTCATATTATACCCTATTTTTAAAACCAGACGTGTGATTGTTTTGTGAAGATTTTTGCATTAAATTTTAATTTTAAAGATATTCATCAATAATAGATATTTTTTTATTTTTATGAGAAACAGACATATATAAAATAATTATTCTTAATATCATAAAAATAATTATTATAAATAAACCTAATAATCTGCATAAATTTTTATCATTATTATGTAATAAATCTTTATTTTTTATTTCAAATATAAAATAAAAAAAGATTAATTCCAAAATTATTCTCATGATAAATTTACTCCTAACACTACAGAATTTTATATTTTTAATACCAAAATAATAATCATTCATAACAAGGAGTAATTTATTTTTTTCTAATTGATATTCTATATAATAAACTTCAAAAAAACAAATTAATATATTAATTAATATTGCTGTAAAAAATGCAAATATGGAACTAACAAAAATATTTAATTTTATATCAACTATTTCCTGTATTTCTTTTGTAATATAATAAAAAGGATTTTCTTCTTGATAAAATGAGTATTTTAATTTTCCTGTATCTTCAAATAAATTAGTTGAATTCTCAAATAAAACATTTGATTCTTGTTTTTTATCCAAGACGTTTATTTTTGATAAATAATGCATTCTATATATAAGATCATCAATATAGTAATAATAAGATAAAGACAAAAAAGTTATTATCAAAAGTAACAAAATATATTTAATTTTTCTCACTCTCTTTATATGACTATAAAAAATACTATGTACCCTATAATTATACAGATATTTTCTGAGTAAAATAGTAATAATTAATAATATGATTAATGCAATCCACATTTGAATAAAGCTATCATAAAACGCTTCTATATAATTCTGACTATAATTTAGATTATCCCGATAATAAATTGTATTTATCTTTATATCATGTATTACATTACTTGAAGCTTGAACATATAAGTTTATTTCTGAATCTTTAGAATCAAAAACAAAACAATTAATATATTTAACATCCCAATTTACCATTTTCCATTTTCTTGAATAATTACTTACAATTCCACTTATTCTATACCCTCGCAGTGATTTAATCTTTGAATCGAATGGAATAATATCTCCTACTTTATTAACTTCTAACAGATCTAAATACTCTTCTTCAATTGCAGCCTCTCCTTTTTTTTGAGGCATATTTCCGCTTAACAACTTCACATTTCCAATTTTAAAGAAAGAATTATCACAAGAGCCAATGACTATACGGGTATCTCCTTGGAGATATACTTTTTCATATATTTTTTGAGCTGAATAATTAACAATAAAAGCATGCTCATCAAAATAATGAACTATATTCTCATCAACATTTAAAAATACAGTATCCCAAGAGCCAAACAGTTGTTCTTTAATATTTTTTTGTTTGTAGTTAAACCACAAGCTTACAATAGTTATTAAGATTATTGATAGTATAATGAAAATAAAAATTATATTAAATAATTGATTTAGTTTTCTTGTATCTGAAAACAATAACATAAATTGTCTTTTTCTAGCCCTATTCGTTTTGTGCATCTTTTTGAACCGTCCCATCTTTTAATACAATTAATCGATCTGCATTTTTTGCTACGGCATAATCGTGTGTTGCTATTATCAAGGTAAGACTAAACATTTTTTTCAATTTTACAAATAATTTCATCACTTGCTCTGTATTATGGGAATCTAAATTACCTGTAGGTTCATCTGCCAAAACTAATTCCGGTTTATTAATCAATGCACGTGCAATAGCTACTCTTTGTTTTTCACCACCTGATAATGTATTAACTAATCTATTTTTTAAATGTGTAATTTCTAATTCACTAAGGAGTAACTCTAAATAGTAATCATCTATTTTTTCATGATCTAAATCGATCGGAAATAGTATATTATCTATAACTGAAAATTTTGGAATTAATTTAAAATCCTGAAAAACATAACCAATATTTAGTCTTCGAAAGTTAACAAAATCTCTCTTCTTCATTTTATAAATATTTTTACCGTTTATAATAACTTCCCCTTCATCTGGAACTAACAATCCATCCAATATATGAAGTAAGGTACTTTTCCCTGATCCACTTTTACCTAATATTGCAACAAATTCATTTACATATACATTTATAGAAATTCCTTGAAGAGCTACTGTAAGATCATAGTTCTTTTTTATATTTTTAACATTTAGAATTGTTCGCATATTACTCCTCCAATTTCATTTTTATCTTTTGTGGTCTATTAGGAAGTTTGATAACAAATCGTAATCCAAATATAGGGCTATGTTGAACATTTATTTCTCCTAAGTGTGTTTCAACAATTTGTCTACATAAATGAAGTCCTATGCCAATTCCATGTTGAGAAGACTCGAAACGTTCAAAATTTATATTTTCTATACTAGTATAAGGTTTTCTATTATCATCAATATATATCATCGTCAATTCATTACATGTTTTTGAAGTAATAATAATCTTATTATCTTCACCTGCATTTTCGATAAAATTTTTAACAATATTTTTAATAGCTTCTTTTATCCAAACTTCATCCGCATAGATAATTGAGTCATCACATTTGTTAACTAAAATAATATGATAATAGTCTGCATATATTTTTAAAGAATAAAATACTTCTTCTATCATATCAAACAATTCTATTTGTTCAAAATGATATTTTACTCTTCCTGTATCTAATTTAGAAGTTCTTAAATAGATATATGCTAAATCTGAAGCCTTTTCAATTGCATAGTTCATATTATCTAAATAATTCTTATCTATTTTTCCTTCACTATATAAATACTCAATTAGAATCTTTATAGTATTTAATGGAGTATTTATTTGATGAATAATATTTTGATGTAAATTTATCATTCGATTTAATTCATTTTTATTTAAAATACTCATATCATGTACTTTTTGTTCCAATCTATCCAACAAATAATTGCATTCTTTATAATTATCATTACGAGAGATTTTTGTTCCAAACAAAAAATGCTCTACTTCTATTTTTAAATAATCTAACTCACTTTCAATGCTTTTTGTTTTCTTCTTTATATATCTATTATATATATAAAATGCTAAAATCATTATTATTAAATATCCAATGCTAATATTAATTGTAAAAAAATCAAAAAATAAAAAGTATTTTCCAGAAAATTGATATCCATTTTTCATCAAAACATATTTTCCATTTTCAATATATAACGACCCATTAAAAAAATTACTAAGAGCTTTTTGCTGTATCTCTTGATTTACGTCCTTTAAAACTCCTATTATGGCAAGTGTTCTTTGATAATAATGAATTTGCATACAAGTAATATAAAAAAGCAGTGAAAACACTATGACCAATGTTATCACTGCTCCATGCTTTAGTCTGTGCAAAGAATGACATCCAGTTTCCATTGATATCCAACTCCTCTAATGGCCTCCACATATGGTTTACCATTATATTTTCCTATTTTTGCCTTTAGGTTGCTGACATGTACACTTAACGTATTATCTTCCACAAACTCATCATTTTCATTCCAAAGGATACTTGCAATCTGCTCTCGTGTGACCGTAATACCATGATTCTTCACTAAAATTTCCATAATGTGAAATTGCATTGGTGTAAGCAAAATTCTTTCTCCGTTTGAAACTACGATTCGATTCACAAAATCAATGGTTAAATCACCGGTATGAATTTTTCGAAAAGATTTTATTCTTCGATCTCTTCTGCGAAATATCGCTTTGATTTTTGCTAAAAGCACCTGCAGTGAAAAAGGTTTCGTTATATAATCATCTGCTCCTAGATTTAAACCAAACACAATACTCGCTTCATCATTTACCCCTGTCAGGAATATTATTGGGGTGGTTTCTTTATTTCGAATCATGCGACAAAGTTCAAAACCGTCTCCCCCTGGAATATGAATATCAATCAAGTATAAGTCGAAATTATTCGTCTTTGTCTCTACTGTACTGATTGCTTGCTGGTAGTTTTGAATACAAGTAACTTGATATCCATAAGTTGCCAAGACAGCGGTCAAACTTTTGCAGACCGTCACATCATCTTCAATAAAAAGAATTTTCATATTCTCAAGAATCATATAATTCCTTCCCTCTTTTCCACCTTATCCACTCTCTCATTTTATCCATTTGTGAAATTAGTGACATGAACGGAAATATTATAACATGTGTTCGCTATTCTTTGTGAGAGGAAACTAATTAAGGAAATACGGAAGGCAATGTCAAATATTAATTAGACATGAACTTTAATGGTTTTTGAAGCATCAAGACTAACACCCATTGCCAAAAAGGAATAATCAATTTTAATCTCTAATCCTTGATAATTATCATAATATTTATAGGTATAGGCCCACCAATATACATCTCTACCTTTACTAATTATATCTACATCCTGTAATCCAACAATTCTCCATTTAGAAGATGTCTGCTGGGTTTCCTGAGTATCATAAGTAACCACTGCATCAAATTCCCAATTTTTTACAGTTTCTACTCGCGTATACATGAACAACGGCATAACTTCGTCTGCAGTTTTTGTTACTTCGTTGTTCTGGCTTGCAGAGGTTTCATTTGCAGCTACCGGAGTAACTGTACCTCCAATCATGGAGCATGCAATTGCTCCAACAATCCCTGCCTTTAATAATTTCTTCATATTTTCTCCCCTCCTTTCTGTCTATAGAATATAATATCTGTCTTAATTTAATCTTAAGAAAAGACCGATTTTGCCGCTGAATCTTAATATAGAAAGTATTCATCTAAAAACATCTGTTAGCGCTATCATTTTTGGGTGTTTTTTTATGTAAAAATAAAGAATTATAAAATATTTCATGGTTTGTATAGGAATAAAATTACATTTTTTCTTGTCTGATAAAGGATCTTTGCTGTATCACAAGCAGAGTCGTTTAAGATTTGGATTGTTATCTTAAGAAAAATTAAGATTATTTGGATCTTGCTTGTTCTCTGCGAATCGTAATCTTGTCTTCTTTTTCGATATGTCCCAGCAAAACTGAGCTGTCGGGATCGTGACGAGACATGTTCTCTTTGATTTTTTGTTCATCATAATTGGCATAACAATATGCACAATAATGTGCACAAGCATTGTAGTCGCCAATGTCCACGGTCGGCAGACAACTGCACTGACTCCTGACTCCTCTGCCGGAAATACGCAGATCGATGCCGAGCCTTTGATCAAGATCTTCCCTGTCAAAGCATGTTCCCTTTGCGATACCATAGTCACTGAAATAATCAGCTTCCGCACATGTCTGTACCTGAACATGATACTTTGCCGCAACTGTTCCTATTTTTTGTGCCGTTATTTTCATGGCCGGGATATTCATTGGCTGAATTCCCATCTTCACCGCATTCTTTCTTGTATTCTTATAAAAATCAACAAAAGAGATGATGTATGTATCTACATAGCCCTGAAGCTGTTGGCAGACGGATGCAAAAGCGCGTTCATGATAATTCGGTGTATATCGTCTGGTCAGCAGGATCGGATCATATCGAACAATAACTCTTTCCTTTCCGATTTGCTGTGACAAAAACTGAATGGCACGGATGATTTCATGTTTGTCTCTAACTCCCGCTTCGATATCACGATGATAGCCAGTCAGCGTAACATGAAATAAAAACGGAAAAGGAATCTCCTGCAGACGATCCAACATAAAAGTAGGATCTTTCGTGCAAAACACAATACAGTCGATATTTTCCTTATTTAACAGTATGCGCGAAACCTGATGTTCATTATAAGGGTTTCTGACATCAACGTATCCCTCTCTCAAGCGGTTGAAAAACCATGTGCTGTAAAAGGCCGGGATATCGCAGCGTCCGCTCACAAACAATATCATTGCATCACTCCTTCTGTATGCATAGTATAGCATTGCCTGCACATAGAAAAAAGCTTCGTAAAACAAAGCTGTGAAAACCTTATCTTACGAAGCCTGAATTCAATTATTTTTTAACAGAATCAAGAATATCCTTCATTCGTCCTGCAAGTCCATAGCATTTTTCTACCGGAAGCGAGCAGACAGCAACACGGATACCTTTGTTTACTTTTACTGTATAAATATGTTCATTCATGAGAGCGTCATGATAAAGATCACGAATCTCATTATTATCCATCTTCAGCGTAACAAAGAAGCCTTCTTTATACGGATAATACTGCAGTCCGCATGCATCTGCCTCGGCAGTAAAGATACCGCTTCTTTCTTTCAGCAGTTTTACGTAAGTATCCTTCTCCGCTTCATAATTTTCTTTATTGTCTGATGTAACAGCAACAAAGTTCTCCATGGCAGAGTTATTGACATTCGACCAGGTTGCACGTGCCGCTTTTTCAAAGACAATCTCGACTTCACGAACGCTTTCTTTTTTCTGGGCCATCAGGATTGCCGCACCGCAGCGCATTCCGTAAGCAGTTAATGACTTGGAAATACTGAAGGCAATGACTACGAAGACGTTATCACCGATCTTGTCAAAAGTACGGATGTAGTCACGTGCCGCTTTGCCGCGGTAAGCGAAGTCAATGTAGGCAATGTCGTTCAATAAGACGACCGGTCCCTGTGTGCTTAACTCATTGAGCACTTGAATGACTTCATCCCATTCCTGTGCAGATAAAGAATATCCGGTCGGATTATGGCAAGGGTCATTGATAATGGCAACAACTTTCTTTTGTTCCTTCATGACTTCTTCACATACAGCCTTAAAGGAAGCTACATTGAAGTGATCTCCCTCGAACAGCGTATAAGATTTTGTTTTCAGATTATCCATGGAAGCCATCAAAGAATATGATCCCCAGCAGATTTCCGGAATGATCAATGTTTCTCCCTCATCTAGCATTTCTGATACAGTGATGCTGACAGCTCCGGTACCTCCCGGTGTCGCAATCACACTGTGTGCCAATGAACTGCGGTCTCCTACAACCCAGTCATAAACATGTTCACGATAGTTCGGATTGCCGGTAAAGCTTCCTGCATAAGCAGCCATTACTTCGTTTGGCAGCTGTTTCAATGTATTGAAGACACTGTCAAACGCAACGATCTTTCCTTCCTCATTATAAAGAGAACCGATGGTCGCATCGACGACTTTATCTTCTCCCAGTTCTTTTTTGGCTTCTTTTGCCTTGCTTACGATGGCAAATACTGTATCCACGATCGGATTCAGATCTACCTGTTCTTTAACAAATCTCATGCTTTTTCCTCACTTTCTTCACGGTTGTAGATGCCAATGACTTTTACCATCTCACATACCTTTTTCATATCATTTAACAGCTGTTTTGCTTCCTCACTGTTGATATGTCCAACTACTTCACAATAAAAATAATAAGACCACGGCTGATCATGTAGCGAACGCGATTTGATGCTTTCCATATTCATCCCGTAATGAGCCATCAGCTCCATCACTTTCATCAGTGCACCGGTCTGATGCTGTACTGTAAACAGCAGGCTGAACCGGTTTCCGTCCTCCCGGGGCGTTTTGGATATAATGACAAAACGTGTCGTGTTCTGCATGGATGTATTGATATTCTTGGCAAGCACCTTCAATCCGTAAAGCTCCGCTGTCTCGAGAGAAGCAATCGCCGCCTTGCTCTTATCCTTTTCTTTTGCTACATATTTCGCGGCAAGAGCGGTATTGCCGTATGGAATAAGTTCAAATCCTCTTCCCTGCAGAAACAGAGCCGACTGTGCAAGCCCCTGCGGATGTGAATATACTTTTCTGATGTCCTCGATCTTCGCATCTTCAGTTCCCAGCAGATTCTGACAGATTTTAAGATCATACATCTGTGTGATGCTGACATCATATTCCAGCAGCAGATCCAAAATATCCCCGACTTCTCCCGTGTATGAATTTTCAAACGGGATCACACCGTAATGAACATCTCCGTTTGCCACAGCCTTGAATACTTCTTCAAAGGTGGTGTAGTTTCTCAGCTCGCTTTGTTCAAAGATCTTCATGGCCGCTATATGCGAAAATGCCCCCTTGGCACCTCCGTATCCAATCACATTTTCATTGAGAACACTTTTCTGATAACGGCGGCTTACCTCCATGACATCTTCGATAAACTGACGATAGCTTCCCGCATAACGCTGATCACGAATCAGTTTGAGGTTGCGCGCAATGACCGCCTGTTCTCTCGCAGAATCAAGCACCGGCATCTGATGTTCCCGTTTATAGCGTATGACATCCTCCACTGTCTGCATTCGCTGTTCGAACAGCTGTGCCATCTGTTCATCAATTGCATTGATCTTTTCTCTTGCTTCATCTAATATGCTCATGCTATCACCTTATATTATTATACACTATTCTTTTGTATTCCGTAGTTCTATTTTCATCGTTTCTCACAAAAATGAAAGAGATATTTAATATATAATGTAAGAAACATAAATATTTTCTGAAATTGATAAAAATATTTTTTCATTCATTCTTGCATTCTTGTTTTCATTATATTATCATAATACTATCGGAGTGATAAATATGCATACTTCTAAGTCATTTTACTTTTATTACGAATAGCCATCATGAAGCCATGAACCAATGGTGATTTTTGCTTTATGATGAATAAAACAGAGCATCTACTTACAGTTGATGCTCTTTTGTTTAAGAGAGGGGATTCGGTTATGAAACTTCATGTAGATTTAAAAGAACGCGGTTATGACATTGTTTTGCAGCGCGGTGTATTAAAAAAACTGGCAAGCGAAATCAATGTTGAGCGTAATGTCTTGCTCGTCAGTGACAGCAAAGTGCCGAAACAGTGGATCGATCTGATTGCCAGTCAGTGTCCGCACTGTATAGTAAAAATTGTAGCTTCGGGGGAAGAATCGAAAAGTTTTGCGGTTTGGGAAGAGCTGCTGGCATGCATGCTGGAACATCATTTCCTGCGCAGTGATCTTGTCATTGCTCTGGGCGGAGGCGTTGTAGGCGATCTCGCCGGATTTGCGGCTTCCTGTTACATGCGCGGCATTGATTTCGTGAACATTCCGACAACAACGCTGTCACAGATTGATTCCAGCATCGGCGGCAAGACTGCCATCAATGCCGGCGGCATCAAAAACAACATCGGGGCATTTTATCAGCCAGTCAAAGTGCTGATTGATTTTGATGTGTTGTCTACGCTGCCTCATCGTCATTATATCAACGGTCTGGTAGAAGCACTGAAGGCCGGTCTCATTTACGACCCCGAATTATTTACTTTGTTTGAAACCGATGATATCGATGCTCATCTGGAAGAAATCATCTATCGCTCTCTCTTGGTAAAAAAAGATGTGGTGGAAAAAGACGAACGGGAAAGTTCCCTGCGCAAGATCCTGAACTTCGGACATACGATCGGTCACGCACTGGAGAGCTATTATCATATGGAAGAATATCTGCACGGGGAATGCGTTGCGATGGGGATGCTTTATTTTATTGAAGATGAATCGCTGAAACAGCGGACCATTCAGATCCTGAGAAAAATGGGACTTCCCACTGATGTTCCTTATGATCCCGATGAAGTATACCAAAAGCTGCTATCCGATAAAAAAGCCGGACATGACAGCATTACGGTCGTAAAAGTGGAACAGCTGGGTGAGGCAAAGCTGGAAAAAATGCCTTATGAAGAAATCAAAAAGAAACTGCGAGGTCATATGCATGAAGAATAGTTTTGGAAACAATATAACGGTTACGATTTTCGGTGAAAGTCATGGTCCCGCCATCGGTGTGACCATTGACGGACTGGCACCTGGCATCAAGCTGGATCTTGATTACATCAAAAAGAGAATGTCACAGCGACAGGCAAAGGGACGTATTTCAACACAGCGTCATGAACCCGATGAGCTCAATATAATCAGCGGATGGTTTGAAGGCCGTACGACCGGAACGCCGTTGACCATTTTGATCGAAAACACAAATACGAGAAGCAAAGACTACGAAAAAACAAGATACCGTCTGCGTCCTTCTCATGCAGATTATACAGCGTTTGCAAAATATGACGGTTTTCAGGATTTTCGCGGCGGCGGGCACTTCAGCGGAAGACTGACCGCACCGTTGGTTGCGGCCGGCGCCATTGCCCAGCAGATCCTGGAACAGAAAGGAATCTTTATCGGCTCTCATATGCTGAGCTGTCATCAGGTAAAAGATATTCCGTTTGCAAAGGACGAGATTAAATTAAAAGAACAGATTTCGTATTTAAATGATCAGGATTTTCCTGTCATTGATACAGATTGTGCACAACAGATGCACTCCGTGATCGAAGCGGCTGCCAATGACGGTGACAGTGTCGGAGGAATCATCGAAACGGCGGTTGTCGGCTTTCCTGCCGGTATCGGGGAACCTTTCTTCGATTCTGTGGAAAGCGTACTGAGTCATCTTTTATTCTCTGTCCCGGCAGTGAAAGGCGTTCAGTTCGGCCTTGGATTTGATTTCGGCAACTACTTCGGTTCACAGGCTAATGATGCGATCTGTTATGAGGACGGAAAGATCCGGACAAAAACAAATCACAACGGCGGTATCAACGGCGGTATTTCCAACGGTATGCCGATTCTCTTTCAGTGTGCTGTCAAACCGACCGCATCGATTTATAAAGAACAGGATACAGTCGATTACCAAAGCAGACAACCGGTCAAGCTGCAAATCCAGGGCCGCCATGATCCGGCCATCCTGCATCGGGCTCGTGTTGTCATTGACAGTGTGACCGCACTGGGACTGCTGGATCTTGCCTGTACAAAACAGGGCACTGATTTCATGAAAAAGGAGGTAGAGGCATGATTGCACAAATAACACCTTCCCGTTGCAAAGGAAGCGTCCGTATACCGCCAAGCAAAAGCATGGCTCACCGTGCCATCATTGCGGCATCACTGGCACAGGGAACTTCCCATATCACAAACATTGACTTCAGTGATGATATTTCAGCCACCATTGAAGGAATGCGGCAGTTAGGCGCAGATATAACCGTGGAAAACGATCGTGTTACGGTCCATGGAATCAGTGATTTTCATCAGCTCAGAAGCAGAGAAATTTTCTGCAGCGAATCCGGATCGACACTGCGTTTCTTTATCCCGATTTTCTCACTTTGCAACAAAGAAATTCATTTTACAGGAAAGGGACGGCTGCTGCAGCGCCCGCAGAGCGTCTATGCCGATCTGTTTCAGAAACAGGGACTCCGGTTCGATCACAATGCTGACTGCATCACGATCGATCATTCTCTTCAGGCAGGTGTCTTTGAACTGGACGGCAATGTTTCTTCACAGTTCATTACCGGGCTTTTATTTACGCTGCCTCTGCTGGATAAGGATTCGATCATCAGGATTCGTCCTCCTTTCGAATCACGTTCTTATATCGATCTTACTTTGCAAATGCTGAAGACCTTTTCGATCGAGGCTTCCTTTACAGATGATTTTACGATCGAAGTTAAGGGAAATCAGCAGTATCAGGCGACTGATGTCGAAATTGAAGGAGATTTTTCCCAGCTTGCCTTTTTTGCCGTACTGGCTGCGATTCAGGGCGATCTGACGATCGAAGGCATCAGCAGCAACAGTCGTCAGGGCGACCGTCAGATCTTGACGATACTGAAGCATTTTCATGCTTCCTTTGATGAAACAGAAAAAGGCTTTCTGATTCACCGTGGAGCACTAAAGGGATGTGAAATCGACCTGAAAGACTGTCCTGATCTTGGTCCGATCTTATTCGTGCTGGCAGCCATGGCCCAAGGAACAACGCATATTTATAATGCAGGCCGCTTACGCATCAAGGAAAGTGACCGCATTGAAGCCATGCGGCAGGAACTGCTCAAATTCGATGTCCGTATGCGCTGCACAGACGAAGAAGTATGGATCGAAGGAAATCCGGAAGGTTATCAATGCGGCACTATCCTGCAGGGGCATAATGACCACCGCATCGTCATGGCCATGACCGTCATGGCATTAGTAAACCAAAGTGTCTGCACGATAGAAGGTGCTCAGGCTATCCGTAAATCATATCCGTCCTTCTTTGAAGATGTAAAAAAAATAAACGGAAAGGTGGAACTTTTATGATCAGCAAGGATACTACATTTGTCATTGTCGGACTCGGTCTTCTGGGAGGAAGTTATGCCAAAGGTCTGAAGGAAGCAGGTTATCGTGTCTATGGCATTGCCCGGCGTCAGGAGACGATCGACTATGCGCTCAATCACCGGCTGATCGACGAGGGTTCAATTGAGCCGGAAGCTTTCCTTGATCAGGCTGACGTTGTCATCTTCGGACTTTATCCGCATATTATGATCGATTGGATCAAGGAACACCAGCATGCCTTCCGGCCTCATACCCTTCTCACTGATGTCAGCGGCGTCAAAGTAAATGTAGCTGACACCATTCAGTCTTTTCTGCGCGATGACGTGGAATTTATCGCAGCCCACCCGATGGCAGGAAGAGAAACAAGCGGCATCGAATATGCCAATACAGAAATGTTCAAAGATGCCAACTATATCATTGTGCCTACCGAAAAAAACAGCGAGGGAGCAGTTGCAGCTTCCCGTCAGATTGCCGAAATCCTGCAGTTTCATCATATTGCGACACTGAGCATGCAGGAACATGATGAAATGATCGGTTTTCTCTCTCAGCTTACACATGTCATTGCCGTTTCACTGATGAACACACATGACAATTCCCATCTGGTGGAATATACCGGAGACTCTTTCCGTGATTTGACCCGCATCGCAAAGATCAACGAAACGATGTGGACAGAACTGTTTCTGCTAAACAAAAAAATTCTTCTGCATGAAATCGACGCCTTTGCGAACGAATTGAAACATTTCCGAGATACCCTTGAAAATGAAGATACGGAAGAAATGAAACGACTGTTCATTCAATCGACACAGCGGCGCAAAAAATTCGATAAGTTAAAATAAAAAAAGCGTGGTCATCTGATCAGCTTGTGTCAAGTAGACACACAAAATAATTAAAACATTTTGGTCCA
>OLRK01001557.1_pt1 | contig 18414 bp, 13 predicted proteins | sample 1672911 | NCBI WGS metagenome assembly OLRK01 (sample SAMEA3136736, study PRJEB25190) | human gut metagenome | biome: human gut; feature: human-associated habitat; material: faeces | place: Austria | collected 2013 | reverse complement strand
TATGCCTTTTCCAGCTTTTCCAAATAGCTGTAAACCGTTTCGTTGTCGAGGGATCGCCGTTCTGCTTTCAGGTAATCTGCAATGGACTTGGCGGAAAAGGTGTTGCCGACATTATTGAATGTGTATTTTACGACACGCTCCAACTGGTCGATCTTCCGAACCTGATTTCGCTTTACAATATCCGAGAAGATCGTGGAATTGTATATATCCCGGACAATCGTGTAGATTTCATCCTGAGAATACGCCTGCAAATGCGTTGCCGGAAATCCTCCCAGGCGAACATAATTGGCAAGTTCTGCTTTCGGCTCCCCAACATTGGCGAATTTGCTTTTGAACATCAGATATTCGCCAAAAGACAGGGTAAAAATGCGGAAGGAAATGTATCGGCCAGTAAGATAGGTCGCTATTTCAGAGGACATCATTCTGGAGTTGGAGCCTGTAATATACAAGTCAACATCAAAATCGGATGCCAGCGAGTTTACGACCTTTTCCCAGCCTTTGATTTCCTGAACCTCGTCCAGAAACAGATAAGTCCTTCCTGTGGAGGAAAGCTGATCCTTCAATAGCGTGTAGATCTGCTTTGCCGTCATATCCTCATATTCCATAGAATCAAAACGACAGCTTATAATGCGATCTTCCGGGATGTTTCGTTCCGTTTTCAGCCTTTCCATAATCATTTTCAGTATGGTAGATTTTCCGCAGCGGCGCACCCCTGTAAGGATTTTAACAAAAGGAGTATCTACATAGGCCATAATCTTATCCACATATAACGGTCTTTCAATCATCGTGACCACCTCCATTCGCTATTATTATACCGCAAAACGCACAGGTGGTCAATCAGTCTTGCGGTTTATAATCGCAAAACTTTTCGACAATACATTTATTTGCGGATTGCTATGGTTCCACCCCCTTGTCCTTATGCCGCAGATACCACTCTTTTCGGGCCGCCTTTGACAGTTCGGTACTCATGGCCTTTTGCCGGTCGTCGTATTCCATGTCAAAACTCATAGCAGCCTGCTCCAGCGCTATTAGAATTTCGCAAATCATCTGTTCGGTGAAGTAGGCTTTCCGGGCCTCTGTATATTCAAAAGACTGGACCTCACGGTCTTTGCACAGCATGGTGCGGATCACATCGAGAATTTTATTGGCGATCAGCTTATCGGCCTCTGCCACAGCCTTTTCCTGCTGTTCTTTGATGTGGGTCGGGTCGGTGTCATAGAGCATGGCAAGGCGGGTTTTGCTCTCCACATAGTCCTGAACCAGATTGCGGATGTACTCGTTGTTTTCTTTCAGGAAGGCAACAAAGGCATCCACTTCGACCTTCACATCCACTGGCAGCAATTTGTAATACAGCCGTCCCTTTTTCGGCATTTTCTCCTTCAGCGCGAACAGGCGCGAGAGAAAGGGGGCGATCTTCATTGCACCAACAACGCTGTCCAAAGGGGAAGTCCCCAGTTCATCATCCGTGATTCGCCCAAACGCTTCACGCAGGCGGCGATATTCCTGCGGGTGAAGCTGTTCCATATACTTCTCAAACTCGTCGATCATTTCGTCTGTGATGGCCGACAGGTGTTCCTTGGCCTGCTGTTTGTCCTCGCAATATGCCTTGATGCGCTCGGCAAAGGTATCCCGAATGAGCTGCTTACGGATTTTATCCGGGATGCTTGGATGGACAAAAGGGACCATTGTTCGCTGATTCTTATTCCAGAACACCACATGGATGTGGGGATGGCCTTTTTCGTTATGGTGGGCAGCCACCCATTGCAAATCCTGCACCCGGATTCCATTGAACTTTGCCAAGGTCAAAATGTGGCGGTCGATATAGTCCTCCCACGCTTTGTGATCGGACAGCCCCAATTCGGCGGCCGTTTCAGGTGAAAAAGAGATAATACCACGATACATATTGACCCGACGATAGGAAAGCTCCCGAACCAGGCGGGCGGCTTCCTGCCAGGTGTCAAACTCTTTGACCGCCCCCGGCTCCAGCTTACCGAACAGCCCGTGGCGCATCCCCTCATTTTTCACGGCACCGGGACGAGTTGCAATGTAACCGATATGTGCATAGTTGCCTTTCGGTGTTTTCTTATAGTTGGGGTGCCGGTGCCGCTGCTTATAAATCAGAATCGACACGGGACCCTCCTTGTACGGCATGGATGGCTTTCCGCATTTCCTCGTCATCCATGAAAGTGCGTAGTGCATCTGCGTTTTTCTGATTGGCGAATGCCAATGCCCGCTTTCGGGCCGCCGACTCGATTTTTTCAAAGGACGAATAGCGATCTTGGTCAATGAGGTCTGCGATTATGGCGATGTTAGCATAATAGCCCGCAGCCGATATGATCGTCAGGCGATTTATCAGTCCGGCCAACCGGTTTCCCAGGGCTTTGAGCTGCCCGCTGAGTTCCTGCCGGATGACCCCGTTTATCATGTCAATATTTTCGGCGGTGGTTTCCAAATCCAGATATTCGTCAATCGCCCTGCGCACTTCTTTGGAAAAGTCCGTCCCATTCTTGGCGGCCAGTTTATTGAGCGCCCGAACTGTATCTTCCGGCAGATGGAGCGTCTTGCGCTCTGTTTTTATGGGCGATTCCTTCAAATCAATCCTCCCTTCCAGCAGAAAAGGCACCGGTTCATCCGGCGCTCTGACAAAATGCTTTTCACATTCTAACCATTCTAACGCAGAGGATGGTTAGAATCGGTGGGTAGAACGGATACAAAGTGCGGTATGACAAAAATCACACCAGAATCAAAAAATCATACCCTTTGAAATCCTCAAAACCCCGTTGAAAGCACGGCTTTCAAGCTGTCAGCTCGCCGTCAGGTATGACGGCTATTCCTGCCTTAACCGAGAACCGCAGGGCGTGGCCTGCGGATTCCGGTTGCGGGGCGCCCCCGCAGGGGGGCGGGCAGGTACAGATGAAAAGAAAAGTGCGGGCTGTCACAGTTCAAAGTCATCTTCCAGATCTTCTTGGGCGGGCGCCCACTCGGTAAAAATCTCCGCCATGATTTCGTCCTTTGTTCCTCGGACAGAGCAGCCCTCATCGGCGTAGTCCTCCAGATTGGAGAGCCGTTCAGGGATACGGTAGAACGCAAACTGCCGTCCCGGTGTCTGAATGAACAGCCGCATTTCATACCCGTCCTTCGGGTTCATTGCGTCCATCAGTTCATCCAGGGTTCCAACCCGTTCGCAGGCTTCGTGCAGGATGGAGTGCAGCATATCTTTGGGGATTTCCGCAGACCAGAGAGAGTAATCGTCTTTCCCGTGACAGGTGATGGTCTGGACTTTTGCAAAGGCAATCCGGTCGATCTTCTCCAGCGCAGAGTTCAAAATTGCCTCGGCCTCCGGCGGATGGTGGCCGCAGAGTTCCATATCCACCACAGTCCCCACGGCCTCTGCTTCTTGCTCGGTCAGAACGATGTCCACTTTTTTTTGTTCATAGGTATTTCCACGGCCATTGAGCATCAGGGAACATTCGGCAGCAATGCGGAACATCCTGTAATAGTCGTCCGCAGTTTCTCCCAATGTCTTGCCGGTAGCAAAGTTTTGAAAATAGCGCTTGCCATCTTTGTCGCGGCAGGCCAGGGAAATGTCCAGATAGATACCTTCGCTGGCCCCAAAATTGGGAATACAGAGCGCTTGGTCAAATTCAGGCAGCTCGCCCGTCAGTTCATCGGAGAACAGGAAATACTCATCCGGGAGCAGACCTTTCAGTTCCAGGTGCGTTTGCAGTCTGTCAAAGGTTTCTTTTGCGTCGGCCATGCCGATGTGCCGGACACGCCGCTTTTCATCCGGCTCACTCCAGCGATCCAATTCAAAGGTTTTGATTTTTGCCAATTTTACACCTCCATACCTTGTTCCGGTTCTTCCGGTTCTTCCTCGGCGCTCTGTTCAAATGCGGTTTCCAGCTCCGCCATACGCTGACGGTCTAAATCCTCCACAGAACGCCCCTTCCGCATTTCCACCAGGTCGGTGTTAAAGTCATTCAAATGCGGCACATGAACCGCGCAGGCATATCCCTTTTCGGTGTATGCCTTCATCCATTTTGCCGCTGTAAGCTGCCCCCAATTTCGCAGTTGCCCATTCTTGTCACGGGCCAGATAGTCATTGTCCACTGCAAACACCAGTCGCTTGATCTGCGGATGGCCTTCCAGATAACGGTCAATGGCTCCATTCCAAAGGCAACCGGTAGAGATACGGTGATCTTGCATCCAGTCACGCCCATAAAAGTCAGCGGCAATAGAAGCATGGCTCATCAGGTCGATGGGCGCCTCGGTGACAATCAGCAGATCGGTTTTGCCCTCGTGGAAGAAGGGGTAGCTTTTATCAGAGCCGGTCGCATCCATTTTGAAGGAGCTGTTATCTCTGGCCGCCCGCATGGAGCAGTACCGGGCGGTTCCTTCCGCATCGTAGCCTACAAACACGCAGTTGCCATACTTCTTTTCCTGATAAATCATCTTCCGATTCATAAAGTGGCTTACGATTTTAGGGCTGATACCTCGGACAGAAACCAGATACCAATAGGCCCGCTTCATGTTGTCTGCCTTTTCGGGCAGCACCAGCGGCTCCCGTTCTTTTTTCTCATAGGGAACCACCTGCTTTACGGATGGAGAGAACTCCTTGCCGATCAGCTTGCCCACCGCTTCGGGGAAGGACAGGTTTTCTTCCCGCATGACAAAATCAATGGCGCCGCCTTTGACTCCATCATCAGGACCCGTCCATTGGAAAAAGCGATTGTTTTCGGGGAAGATGTAAAGCCCGCCGCTGTGCTTCATGTGGACAGCTTTGCGGCCTGCCTTTTCCGGCTCATATCCATAGCCACGGGCCAGGGACAGAATATCCACGCTGTTTGCCTTCCTAATCTCATTCTCGGTAAATTTCTGATACGCAGCGGCGCTTCTGCTCATATCACATCACCTCACAATTCCAAATCAGGCTCCTGTTCTTCGCTGCTCTCAATCACAGGCTCCTGAGTCATATCCTGATGAAAATGGTCAACGCCCGGAATAAGCGCCAGCGAAGAACCATTCTCCCAATGGCAATGAATTTGCCCCAGATCGTCAACGGAATCTACGATGCCGGTCAGTCCCGCAGGCATTTCACGGTAGGGATCTTCCATCTTTTCATCCAGCACAACCTTGGTTCCGGGCTGGTAGTTCTGCCGGATGAGCTTTGCCTGCTCGTACTGATATTCCGGCGATCTGGTGGGCGCTTTCTTTTCTCCCGGTTGGATCGGGATGCCCTCTGCATCGTAACAGGCAGGATCGGCAGCAGGAACATTCCAGCCAAACATGGAACCGGCCAACATAGCTGCCGCCTGTGCCTTTGAAATGCCCTCATGGGCATTGAAGTAATTTGCCAGAACCTTGTTATACTCACGGTCGCTGATGGAGTAGGCACAGGGATAGTAGCCCTTTTCGCCGCGCCTGACCTCTATGAGCTGCCCGGAACCGGGAAGAACTGCATAGCAATGTTCCGGCAGAGCAGAAGAATTAAAGTTCTTCGCCATAGTCAGCCTCCACTTCATACTCCGCAGAGTCCGCCGCTTCGACCTCATAGAACTCATCCAGGTCAAATCCGGCTTTTCCGATTTCCTCGTTGCTCATGCCGAGTTCATCTCTCAAATGGCGGTATAAGTCCCATCCGGCATAGTTCTGTGCCGCCCATGACAGCGCCTTATCCAGAATCAAACGGGTGCGATCTTCGCCCAGGCTCTCCAGAGAACCATTGCGGATGGCATTGAACTCATGGTCGGACAGGTTCAGCAGCCGATATGCTTTCTCAAACTGCGGCTCCTTTGCACAGTCCGGGAGCATCAGATTTTCCGTCTGCTCCACAAAGCCATAGTCCAGATTGCTATACTGAACATCACCGGCTCGGCAGGCCGCCCGGAACTGTTCAAAGCCCTTCATATTGCTGAAGCCCCGGTAGTCCATTGTGCCGCCGAGGATTTGGGCGCCGATGATGGTATGCAGCATTTCTTCATCCGTAGTGGCGGCCACGATTCGCATGGAACTTCGCTCCTTGCTCAAGGTGCAGCCATACAGGATGAAAACATTCACTGTGTTATCCAGGCTCACAGTCTAATCCCTCCGTTTCTTCCTGCAATCGCTCCAAATACTCGTCGATGTCCAGTTCCTCATACTGAAATTGGAGCGATTCAACGATTGCCGGATTGCAGTCCTCCGGCAGATGCTCCTTTACAGCATCCTGAACATCCCGGATTTCCCCCAGGAATCCCCAGCAGCTATCCACCTCCACATCTTCCTTGAAAAGCTGGAATCCATAGCACTGGTTGGTCAGGTAGTAATCGTACTCCTTGACTTCAGCTTCCAGGGTTTGACGAACCTTCTCCAATATTTCAGGGGTGATTTTCCCGTGTTCCTGCTCGATCATCGCTTTATCTGCGTAGATCCAGCCAACCTGACCGGAATCCCACGGGCAAGAAAAGCCGCAGGTGTTCATGGTGATCCCGCTGTGATCGTACAGGTAAAGCGGAAGAATCACCATGCCATCCATTTGTTCTACCAGCGAAAACAGTTCGCCGGTAGTGAGGGCAGAAAGGCAATCATCCAAAAACCAGTCCGGGACTTCATCTTTCAACGAGGCCGCATAGCTGGAGGACACATACCAATCGCTGTCTGAACTCCAGTGCTGATTCTCCCGCAATTCCCACTCCCGCGTGGAGCGGTTGTATTCCAATCGGGCATCTTTGGCCTTGCCAGATTTGAGAAATGCAAAAACCGGATTGTTCCGGTCATGGCCGCTGGAGTATTCAGAAAACAGCAGGTTCCGCAGGAAATCGCTTGGCTCATCATAATCGTGCTTCTCGCCCAGGCTGTATCTGCTATGCCAGCAGACCATTTTTCCCAAGCAGTCGTGATCCTCACGAGGGTTCAGAGGGGTATCATCATCCAGTATGAAAAGGGTGTAGGGCGCCATTGTCGCTGTCATCGGCATATCGCTTCACCTCCCTCCAGACAGGTCGATTCGCTTAGTTGGCGCCGTGGCGGTTGCGATACCAGCCAAAATAGAAAAGGCCGCCAATCATGGCGGCGGCAGCGGATACGCTCAAAATTGCTTTTTTCATATTGGCTCCTTTCAAAAACCAGATTTACAGTTCCATATCCTGTTCTTCCTCACAGTCCAATACAGAGCTGTCCGGCGGGGACGCCCCATGTTCTTCAAACTGCTGTCGGGTCTGAATCGCAGCGGACAGTTTGGAAAGCAGGTCAAACATTTTGGTGCTGTTCCGGCTGCCTTTGAAATAGCGGTAGTTCCATTCTCCAATTTGGGGGTCGTACCGGATACTGTGAAGCGAATTGATGTTCCAGCCCTGTGTTTTGAGAGGAACAGGAATTTCATGCTCACGAAAGAGCTGCATAATGAGAGATTTGCCGTTGATCTCCCGGTTTATCACCTCCTTTCCCGCCATAATATTTCCTTCGGCCTCACGGATGGCGGAATCGTAACGGGCCTGTCGTTCTTGTGCCAACTGCTGTTCACGGGCGTCTTGCTGCGCCCGCCTTTCATTAGCTTGCCGCTGCCGTTCCGCAGCAATGGGGGCATTGTGGGCTTTTGCTTCCTCATACCGTCCAAGCAGATTGGCAAATCCCAGATCAGCCCACCGGTCCAGGGCTTCCATACTCTGATTGAAAACCCTCTCGATCTCACCCCGGATGCCATGCTCCAGCGTGGGCAGCCATTTCAGGACTTCCTCAAGCCGGTGCCGCTGGTCAATGCCCACCATAAACCCGTCACATGGAATATAAACTGTTTGGAAGAACTCCCGTTTCTTCTCCATTGTGTAGAGTTCAATGCCGTTTTCGTTGTAGAAGCGGTAGTAGTGCTTGTTGCCCATCAGGTCTTTGGCAAAGACCCGGTTCTCGTCTTTTTCCTTGGGCGGAAAGATGTCCTTTTTCTTTTCATCCGGTCGGGTATAGCGTGGAGAAAGACCGGTGCGCTCCAAACTGTCTGCAATCAGCTTTTGGACTTTTTCAATACCGCCATGCTTCTCAACGAAACCGGCCAAGTCCTCCGCCTGCTGGAGAGAACAGAATTGCAGTCCGGTTTTTCCTTCATAAACGGAGCCTCTATGCTGAAACAGGTCCAGGCCAAACTCATTGCGGACCGGCTTTGTTTCTTGGGCTGGCAAAAAAGCGCCTTCTCGAAAGAGATAGCCGACAGCCGAATGTTTCTCGCCCATATATCACCACCTCACATCACTGCTCCAGCTCATGCTCGTTGTCATCGTCCAGGCGCAGAGCAAGGAACTCTTTGATACAGTGTTCTGCCGCCTCGTCGGTGGGGTACAGCAGTTCCAGCGTCAGGTCGTCCAAGTTCTGATCTTCCAGACGGGGATAGCCCGCCAGAGTGTTTTTGATATACGCCGTGAGAAGATCGTGGGGGCTGAATGCCTCCAGCAGCATGATCTTATACTTCGGCAGAAGCGCAGGCAGGAACTCTTTCAGAATCCCAATCTTCCTCGCCATCAGATCGTTGTCCGTTTTCATCCAAAATCACCTCGCTTTCCTGTAATGATTCAAACTCCAACTTAGTGTTGATTTCCGTGAGTTGGGCAACCTTTTCCGACAATTCTTCCTCATAAAGAAACGGCTGTCCAACCTGCTGTTGGGCAACCGCCAGTTGTTTTTGTGTTTCTTTCAATTCGCGCCGTGCATCTTCAAGATAGTTGGGAATCCGTTCAGCAAGATTCTCGATACGGGTAATCGTTCCCTGACCGGAATTGCCTATATCCGTCCCATACAGCAAAGCGCCCCGCAGAATAATATCCCTTTCAAACGGATTGAAGTTCACGAAAAGAGAAAAGCCACGATACGAACCAATTTCAAACTCATATTCATCTTTTCCACGGCCTTCACTTATCATCCGATAAAGAAGGGCAAATGCTTCGCCCGCTGCCGGTCGCTCCGTATAATGCTTTCCATCCAGCACGATGGAGAAATCCTTGCCTTCGGTCTGACCCAACAGAGAAATGTCCTGCGTGACTCGCTCAATTTTCTGCTCATATTCCCGGATGCGGGATGGATATGTCAAGTTAACCTTGTGTTCCAAAGCAAGCTGTTCATTGCTCCACGCACCACGCAGAATTTTCAATTCCGTGACCCGGTTTTCCAATTCCATCTTCTGTGCGACCATCGGATTGTCGGTAGCGGCCGCCTTGAACTGTGCGGCAGACAGGACGGTTTCATCCACATCCTCACAAGAGCGGGCAATGTGTTTTCCGGTGAGAATCTGCGTGATATAGCGCAATTTCTGCTCCTGAATCTGCCAGAGATACGCATCAAATGTTCCTTTGGCTACGAATTGCTTTATCATAATTTCAGGGTTTTCGTTGCCCTGCCGTACCCCACGTCCATTTCGCTGTGTAATGTCAGAGGGCTTCCACGGACAGTCCAGATGGTCAATGGAGATTACCTTATTCTGAACATTCACGCCGGTTCCCAGCTTGCTGGTGCTGCCGATTAAGATACGGACTTTTCCTTGGCGGGTACGCTCGAACAGTTCCTGCCGCTGTGCTTCAGAAGTGGCGTCGTGAACAAAGGCTATCTCCGATTCCGGCACACCCTTTGCCAGCAGCACATTTCTTATTTCATCATATACATTGAATTTCCCGGCTTTGGGAGTGCCAACATCACAAAAGACAAGCTGCGTGGAAGCAGAGGCGGCGGTGTCCTTCCAAACCTGATAAACATCCTCAATGCAGACACTCAACTTACTTCCTGTACCATCCGCATCCGGTCGAATCAGGCGCGGGTCAATCGCCATCAGGCGGGCCTCACCGGTCAGCTTCAGCATATTATCTTCTTCCGGCTTCACTCGGCCGGTTCGGATTGCTTCCGCCCGCAGAATAAAATCGGCCATGATCGCCTGCTGTGCGGGTGTGGCTTCCACCGAAACAATCTCCGCTTTACCAGTGCGAACAGCCGGGAGTCCGGGAATATCCAACATATCCGCTGTTTTGATGTCAGCGACCTCACGAAAGACAGCCATCAGTTCAGGGAGATTGTAGAAACGGACGAAGCGATCACGCATCCGATAGCCGCCGCCCTCCGGCTTCAATTCCAGCACAGAGGCTTTCTTTGCAAAATGGGCGATCCAGGTATCGAAGTAGGACCAGCCGAAGCGTTCCAACTCCTGCGGCTGCAAATACCGCTGCATGACGAACAGTTCGGAAATCGAGTTACTGATTGGCGTTCCGGTCGCAAATACTACGCCGCGCCCCTGATTCGTTTCCTGTAAATACTGGCATTTGAGCAGCATATCAAAAGCGCGTTGACTGCTTGAGGTTGTAATACCAGCCACATTCCGCAGCTTCGTAAAGACAAAGCAGTTTTTGAAAAAGTGCGCCTCGTCCACCATCATCATATCTACGCCGAGCTGCTCAAAGGTCAGCAGATCGTCTTTCTTTTCCTCGGCAGACAGCTTTTTCAGCCGCTCATCCAGATTTTTGCGGAAAATGACCATCTGCTTGACAGACCAATTCTCGCCATTTTCGCTCTTGATCTCGTGGATTGCATTTTCAATATCGTTGATCTGCCGTTCCAGCATAGCAATCTGCCGCTCTGTGGAGATTGGGATTTTCTCAAATTGGCTGTGCGCCAGAATCACTGCGTCATATTCTCCGGTGGCGATTTTAGAAATGTAGCGGTTGCGGTTTTTGGGAGTAAAATCCTCTGCGGTGGATACCAAAAGGTTTGCGTTGGGGAAAAAGCGGTAGAATTCTGTTGCCCACTGGCCCACCAGGGGATTGGGAACCACAAACACCGCCTTGTGGATCGCTCCCAGGTTCTTGAGGTACATCCCGGCGGCAATTAAAGCAGCGGTCTTTCCGGCGCCTACCTCATGTGCGGCAAGCCCCGTCCCGGTATAGATGACACGGGCAGCAAAATCAAGCTGGTGCTTCCGCAGCTTCATCTCCGTGTTCATGCCGGGAAATACGAGATGGCTCCCATCAAACTCACGGGGGCGAACTGTGTTGAAGGTTTCATTGTAGATACGCAGAAGCCTATCCCGGCGCTCCGGTTCTTTCCAAACCCAGGACGCAAATGCTTCCTGAATCTGTTGCTGCTTGGCACGGGCAATCATGGTTTCCTGTGCGTTGACTACATATTTAACCGACTTGTTGCCCTTTTCATTGATGTATTCCTGCCGGTCACGGACAGTAGTGGACTGCATATTAAGGCAATCCTCAAAAATCTCATAAGCATTTTTCCGCTTGGTTCCGAAAGTCTGGTTGACCATTACGGAATCCGGTTCCGCATTTTTATTGGTGACACGCCAGGTCGTGGTATAGGAGAAATACTCAATGTCAATGCGGTGCCGGTTGTCGCCGCCCTCGATGACCTTTTCATATCCGCTGGTCTGGAAGGTTTCATACATGAATTGGCGGTAATACTCAATGGGAACCCAGATGGCACCCATATTCACTTCGATGTCGGCAGGAGTCAGCGGCTCCGGCTGTACTTCCTCCAAAGCCTCTACATTCCGGGCAAAGAGTTCCGGTTCTTCCGCTGCCTTCTGACGTGCGTAGAGCAGTTTATCCCGCACATGACCACTGAGATATTCTTCTGCAAGTTCCCATCCTTCCAGCGGATTACCGTAGTATTTCTGGGGATTGAGATAGATGCGAGTATCCAGCTCTTGCACCAACTCCTGTGGGGCTTTTCCTGTCAGGAAGGACATATAGGGCAGATCCACCCGCAGCTTGTGATTCAGGCAGATTTGAAGGGCGTCCTCGGCGGTGTCTGCATGGTTGACCTGACGGAAAGGACGAATGGTGGCTTTGGTGAAGATCGCTGATTTATCCCAACCGGTCTTGTCTTTCCGCTCATCCTCGATAGAGCGCAGCAAGGGGAATTGGTCATCATCAGAAAAAGCGAGGATGTTTCCTTTGCTGTTGATGGCTCCATACTTTGCAACGAAGCGGTCATATACCTGATTGAGTGTGTCCTGTACTTTCTGGAGATCAACCGGGTCATACTCATGGGACTGGATGTTGATAACCTCCAGCAGCGCAGTACGGATTTCGCACAATCCCTTGATTCTTTCGGCCTTCATGCCGGTGTAAGGCTGCGGGATCAGCTTATCTTTTTCACAGAAGAAGATCTCGCCATTCCGCACAACATAGGTGAAGTTTTTGGTTCCGGCCGGAGCGTCCTCATACTCTGTATTGCTTTCTTCCGGTTCGTCTGCCTCAATTTCTTCATCTGGCTCTGCTGTGAAACGGGCGTACAGGGAGTCAACCGCTTGGGTAAGATGCTGGTTCAGGTCAAAATCTTCCGGGGCAACACAGGCCGTCCCATCTTCGTTGCCGTACATATTCCGGCTGCTCACCATCTCGCCCATGAGCATTTCGGGATTATCTTTGAAATAGCGGTTATAGGCGATCCATTTACTGCGGTCCAGGTCAGTTTCAATCCAGGACGGAAGATTCGCGCGATCAAGTTCTATGGGCTGCACTCTCTTTTTCAAGAAAACAACATCCGCTGTTACATCGGTTCCCGCCAAAGCCTTGAACGCTGTGTTGGGTAGGCGAATGGCGCCGATGAACTCTGCCCGCCGTGCGATATATTCCCGAAGGCTCTCGTCCTTGCGATCCATAATTCCTTTGCTGGTGATAAAGGCAATGATGCCGCCCGGTTTCGCAAGGTCCAGGGACTTGATGAAGAAATAGTCATGGATGTACGGGTTCAGGTCATTGTAGCGCCGGTCATAGATTTTAACGGAGTTGAACGGGATATTGCCCAGAATCACATCAAAGCTGTTGTCCTCAAATTTGGTGGCTTCATATCCCATGATGGAAATATCCGCATCAGGATAAAGCTGCTTTGCGATTCTGCCGGTGATGGAATCCAACTCTACGCCAAACAGCTTGCTCCCTTGAAACTGCTCCGGCAGCACAGAATAGAAGTTGCCGGTTCCCATACCGGGGTCCAGGATTTTTCGGTCAGGGCCGCCCTCGAAGCCAAAGCGTTCCAGGGCGCGGTAAATGTGCCGGATCAGGTCAGGCTCGGTGTAGTAGGCTGTGATGGTGGAGTTCGTGGCCGCCTTGTATTCCACATCAGTCAGCAGGGACTTCAATTCCTGATATTCGTTCTCCCAACCAGAGGCCGTACTGGAGAAAGCATTGGCAAGCCCGCCCCATCCGACATAACGGGCAAGGATGATTTGTTCTTCCGGTGTCGCTGTCCGCTTTTCCAGCTCAATCTGCTTGAGCAGCTTGATTGCCATGACATTGTTTTTATATTTGGTTTTTGCTCCACTTGGATACAGGTCATAGTCCTCAGAAAAACGGAAGTTGTGTGTGGCGACCTGCGGCGCCGCAGGCGGCTCACGAAGGGGCGCCAGATCAGTGGGGGTGGCTTCATCCATAACAGCGGGCGCCTCTGCTGCTGTACCATCGCCCATTCGTACAAAGGCGCGAATGGGGCGCAGTTCTTCCAGCTCTTTTTCCAGCCGGTATTGCGTGTCCTCCAGATCGTCCATGTCGGCAGCTTCTTGGGGGGAGAGAATAGCCCCACCGTCCAGGCGCCGCACATAAGCGTCAAAATCCCGCGTAATATCTTCAAGGTCATTTTGTACCCGGAGATAGTCGGGATTGGGCTGCTCATCCACCACGGCTTGGTACAGGGCCGAGCCATCCTCGGTCAAATACCCCCATACAATTTCCTCATTGGGATATTGCCCTTGCAGATAGCGGAGCATCTGGGTTGCGATACCTTGGCGGCGGTAGTCCTCCAAGACTTCAATCATGCTGATATGGGGCCGCCCCTCAAAAATGCTGTACCGGATGGTTCCAACTGTCAGCTCACCTCGGACCGCCTGCATCAGCATATCAATCTGCCCATGATGGGCGTCCAGGGCTTCGTCCAAAATCTGCGTTTCCTCCGGCGAGGCTTCCGCAGTATTTTCTACCGGCTCCGGGGCTGCCATGCGGCGGGCGTAGGCGTTGATTATATCCAGAGAAATCCAATCAGGTTTTTCCGGCAGTTGGGCATACAGTTCCCGCATTTTCTCAATCTGTGCATCCACACTGCCTGCCCACAAATGCTTTTCTGCCCGCTGTCCCGCCCCCAGAAAATACTCGCAGTCAGCATACAGACGGTCTAACAGACGGTATTGGTCACTGAAAGGCTGCACCTCATCCTGCTGTTCCGGCTGGCTGACAACAGGGGTTTCCAGATAGCGGCCTTCATCCACCAGGCGTTGCACGACACCGGCAGCCCGCGCCCAGGACAGCTTTGTTTCCTGTGTTTCGCCCTGCTCATCCTGCCATTCGATAGAGACACCTTCACCATTGAACATGGCGTATTTCACGCCCATATCCTCAAGGGAGAACCCTTCATATCCATATATCTCTTTCAGGAAAGTGACAAATGCTGAACCGGTGGGATGGGTCTGGGCGAACTGATAAATGCGTTCTTTTTTATTCTTGACAATGGGGCCTTCACACATAACCCGTTCAATGAGCAGATCTTCCGTACTCTTTTCCAAGGACAGAAGGGAGAGCTGCTCCGGCTGTTCTTCTTCCACGACCGGAACAGCTTCGGCAGTCGGGCGCAAATCCACATCGACTTCTTCATCATTGACCATCATAGAGGCCCGCACCGGCTCATAGCCTTGGCTGCGGATATTGTTCAGCCAGGTGGCAAAGAAACTGTTGAACCCGTTGATTGCTTTCTCGTATGCGGGGTCGTCGGGATCAGCCTCGTTATATACACCAATGCCGCTGTTCTCATAGCTGAAAGCCCGAAGTGTCCCAGCCTCTTTGTCGATTTGGAAATCCATATAAGGGTCATACATCCGGTCGCCGTTCTGCATATAGTAATGCTCCATGCAGTAATGGGAACCGTATTTATGGTGAATGACCAGAGGATAGTAGGCTTCTCCGGCCTCCAGCTGCAGATACTCATATTGACCGGACACAATCTCCGGGAACAACCCTTGAAAGCGGCGGAAATTCTTGTGCGCCGTCGTGTTTCCTTTGACGGGCGGCGGTGTAGGCTGCTCCGCTGTATCTGTGGGGAGAGCCGTTTCGGGGGCCTCCACAACAACAGGGGGATTTTCGTCAGGAACGGATGCAGGCTCGTCACCGGCTGCTGGTGTGTCGTTTTCCATTTGAACAATCGCCTGCGGCTTGACCGGTTCCACTACGGTTTCTCCGGCTTCATAGGCAACAGCATCCAGAACATAATCAAAATCCGCTTCTCCAATGGTCATTTGCCGGTGAGGACCGCCCATTTCATCAACTTCATCAGGGATGTTATAATCCCCGATGGGGTCAGGCTGCTCCTCTACAACAGGATTGGGATAGTCGCCATCCTCGATCATGGCATCCAGTAAAAACGCCAGCCCGTTCCAGGGAATGTAGGTATAGCCTTCATCAAAGAAAAATGAAATGCCATCTTCACCATGCAACCGGGTACGATAGAGAAGATCGCCCTGATATTCACGGTCGCCATAGGGAGTAAAGAGAGCCGCAATCTGCCGCCCTTTGTCTGACCAGTCAGGATTGAGCGGCGGTTCTGACAATACGCTGCGAACCGCGCTGTGCAGCTCTGGGGGGTATAGATTGGTGCTGGTCAGGATGTACTCATAATTGCGCCGGACTTCTGCATCGGTAAAATGGCGTGTCGGTTGTTCCGCAGGAATAGAAAAAGAGCCGTCCTTTTCAGACGGCTCTCCCACAGGTGCGGCGCTTGGCGCCACTTCTGTATTTGGCTGTTCTTCGGTCAGCGGGGAATCAGGACTACGCTCTGGAGTACGGTTTCCTCCGCCATCAGTTTCAGACTGTTCAGGTGTCGCGTCCGCTCCATGATGTCCTCGGTCTGCGGAAGCGGCTCCTGCTGGAGCATTTGCTGCGTCAGGGCTTCGATCTTCTCGGTCGCCTCGTCCTGTACCCGGTGCATGATCTCCATCAGACTGCCATCCATTTTCAAAGTCGTAAATCGCTCCGTGTGATTCTCTCTGAGGTATTCCAGGGCCATCCGGCCGTACCTGCCCAGAGGTTGATCTGCTTCGCTGCTGTTGGAGATTTGCAGATCGGGAAGCATCATCCCGTCCTGCTCCCTGTATTTCAGATTGATATTCGGTTTGCTCATGTGGTGCCATCCTTTCACGATTGATAATCTTGATGTTCCGTTCTACTTCTAACAGGATACCTTTGGAAAGGGCGGTTACTGCCGTACCCAGATGTGCAACCAGCGGGAGTGTATTAAAATGGCTGACCGTCGCCATACCGTCACTCAACTGGATTTCTTCATCCGGCAGGTGACACTTTTTGCCGATGAAATAAGAAATGCTGTCGGTCAAAAGCTGGATGTATTGGGCTTCAAAACCACCGGCCGGGATCTCGGTGAACAAATGGCCTTTGGTTTCCTGCTTGAGTTCCTGCAAAAAGTGGTTGTAATTCTCTGCGACAGATTCGCTGGCCATCGCATACAGTGCTTGGGAAAAGCCCTGCTTGGGGAAACCGTGTGCATACGACAGGCGCTCGGTCAGGGCCTCTTTCATTTCATCGGAAAGCTGCCAGTCCGTAGGATGAATCTCTTTGCCAGTAGTCTGGCTTACATCAAAGAGATAGTCAAGGGTGAGTTTGGCATTCCGATAGACACAAACAGCAACGCCCTTTGCACGGGGAATCAAATTTCTGCCTATGGCTGCCCATTGCTTTCGTGTCGCCAGAATCGAAACATCCTCGTCCTGTGCGTACACAAGAAGTATGTTGTCAAAACTGTGCTTATGGAACTGCGATGCAAATGCCAGATAATCCCGCCAGTTGTGTTCATTTCGGACAATATAAGGAGCCATGACTTCATATATCGTCCGCAGGCGTTCATCATTTCTCAACGGTATCTGACCTCCTTCCTATTACAATACATTTACGGGTTAAGGCACGGCAGCCAGCCGTGTCTTTTTCCGCATCGTTGCCAAAACTGTTAGAATGAGAGCGTCTTGGCCTGACGTCTCCTTCCTTGGACCATTGCGTCCGAAACACAGTCCGTCAGCCAGCCTCTCATTCGCAGCGTTCGATTTATGCAGGTTGAGCCGCCACACCGGTGCGCCCGTGTCATCAAATAGATTGGATAGGCAATGATGAAATGGCTGGACGCCAAAAGACAAATCTACGATGAGGAGCGTTGTGCATGAACAATGTAGCAGGGGTCGATGTTTCCAGAGGTACTGAAATAGAGATTTACGCAAGAGCGGATGCAGTTTTGGTAGAGACGTTGTGCAAGGGGGATTCATGCTCAATGACTTCAATGGAGCTATACCTTGCAGTTGGATATACGGATCTGCGAAAAGGGATTGGCGGGCGGGCGGCTCTGGTGCAGCAGCAATTCGAACTTGATCCATTCACCAATACGCTGTTCCTTTTTTTGTGGTCGGCGCAGAGACCGCATGAAAGCCTTCTATTGGGGAAAAGACGGCATCTTACTCCTCTACAAACGTCTGGAGGAAGATGCTTCCATTGGCCAAGAAGCGGGGGTATGGGTACATTATCGAACTCGCCGCACTGTTTATCAATCCGTCCGATTGCTTGACGGTTACCAGAAACGTTTTTGTTCGGTCTTAGTAAACCTTCTTGTTGGATTCTTCTCTGGTCTTGCCGCCCGAACGTAGCCATGCCTCGTCAATCGGGTCGATAACATCCACCTCGGTCGTCAGGAATACCGACGCCATGGAAGCGGCGTTCTTCAGCGCCAGCTTTGTCACCTTGGCCGGATCAACAACGCCTACCTCCGCCATGCGGACAAACTCTCCGGTGATGACATCCAAACCAACGCCATTTCCCTGCTTTACTGCTTCCGAGGCAACCACGCCGCTGTCAAATCCGGCATTCTGCGCAATCTGGCGCATGGGTTCCTCTAACGCCTCCATCACAACCTGTGCGCCGGAAAGCTCATCGCCGGTAAGCTGCTGCGCATACTTGCGCACCGCAGGAATCGCATTGCAGAACGCAACGCCTCCACCGGCAACAATACCCTCCGCAAGCGCGGCGCGGACAGCATTGAGAGCATCCTCAACGCGCGCCTTCTTTTCTTTCAGTTCGAGTTCGGATGCCGCGCCGACACGAATGACAGCAACGCCGCTTGCCAGCTTGCCGAGACGCTCCCGCGCACGATCCACTGCAAATTCATCTTTCGCCTCAGCCAGCATACGGCGGAGCTTTTCTATCTCCTCCGCAATCGCTGCCTTGTCGCCTGCACCGCCGACGATAATAGTCCGGTCCTTGCGGACAGTGACCTTCTCCGCCTCGCCAAGCATATCTACCGTCGCCTTTTTCAGATCATATCCGGTCTCTTCGCGAACGACGGTCGCGCCCGTGAGCAGAGCCAACTCATCCACCAGCGCCTTTTTGCGCTCCCCCACGCCAGGCGCACGCACCGCAACCG
>OLRK01001555.1_pt1 | contig 18416 bp, 18 predicted proteins | sample 1672911 | NCBI WGS metagenome assembly OLRK01 (sample SAMEA3136736, study PRJEB25190) | human gut metagenome | biome: human gut; feature: human-associated habitat; material: faeces | place: Austria | collected 2013 | reverse complement strand
CTGCAGAAAAGTAGTCGGATATTTTTCTAGCGACACCTGAAAATTAAGCGCTTACGAAATGTAAGACATAAGTAAACACCTTCCCTGTTCCGGCGTGATATACTCATAAAAACGTGAAAAGCCAGCCCAGCATGAAACAGAGGAAAGCCGGGGGCAGATGATTCGCGGAAAAGGAGAAGTGGAAATGAGCGGGGCGAAGAAAAGAGGGGTGTTTGTGGCCATGGCATTTGCCGGGGCAGCGGTTTTGGCAGGTGGATTCTATGGTTTAGGCTATAAAATGGCCTGGGATCAAGGGGAAAATGGCGGTTTGGTTTCCTCCTCCGAGCCCTTCCGTACCTTTGCGGAAGACGTTCAGGGGCAGGAATCGGAGGTCAGTCAGTCCGAGAGACAGAGGGAGGAACTGTTGGAACTGGCGGCGGCAATGGAAAAACAGCAGCCGCAGATTGCCTATAAGGATATGGATGACGGCCTGCTGTCTTTTTACACCAGGCCGCTGCAGGCGTCCTATGAATGTTACGGACGGTTTTCGGATGTGGGTCACGCCTACATCCTTGGGGTGTGTACGGAAGAAAAAAGCCCTTTTTCGGAGATGAGGGTGAAGACAGATTCTAATGATTATAATGAAAATTATGTTCATCTAGGCTTTGAGCGCGTTTCGGGGGAGGAGACTGTTTTTGAACCGGCGGTGGAGTTTCCCGGAGTGAGACGTTTCAGCTGGAATGAGGATAAAACCTTGATTTGTCTGAGTGTGGATCAGCCGGAGGCGGCAGAGATTGATGACGTATTTGAGCGGCTGGTAAACCGTGGTCAGGGGGATTATCTGGAACAGCTGTATGAAAAGGGGATGCAGGCGACTGCGCCGGTGGAAGGGAGCTTTCTGGAATTGCGGAAATGGGTGCAGGGGCAGGAGGTTACAGAATACGTGTCGCTTTCGCCGGAAACTATGGACGAGATTATGGGGGATAGCCAGATGATAGATTTGGAATACGCCGATTCCGCTGGGATAAACGTATATGGTTCTCTTGCGTCCAAGATAGAGCATTCTCCTCTGGAAATGGCGAAAAGCGGAAATTCCATCAAGAAACCACTTTGGGACTACCTGCAGAGCCATGGCCTGTTTCGGGCGGAAAGTCCGGATGTCATCGAAGGAACTCAAAAAATCAGGATTCAGCAGAGAGGGATGGAGCCTGGGCTGATTGAGGATGAGGAAGTAATCCAGGAAGTGGAAAATATTTTAAAGAACGCGGAACTTGCGGATGTGACCGGCTGCCCGTATGTAGATATGGTTACTTTGGAAAAAGCGGACGGCAGTACCGTGCAGCTGCAGTTCGCGGCGGACGGCTGCGATGGATTTATTTTAGGAGACTATGCCTGTTATACGCCAGGGCGCGCAGAGTGGGATCGGTTAAAAGGGCTGTTGGAGATGAGTTTTGAGACACCGGCGGAGCGGTAAATGGTCGTTCTGTGGTCAGAGGATTGATTCAGAAAGTGTGATTTAGCAGCAGCGGTTTGCCTGCGTGGTTTTCTCCGCGGGCAAACTGCCAAAGCCAGAGATCCCTGGTTTTAGAGGAAATTTCCTCAATCCAGACCTTAATCCTCTTTTTTGCCGAAACTCCCGCGGCCCCAAAACTGCCCCCAAATTGCCCCAAAGCAGCCTCAAAACCGTCCCCCAATAGCCCTCAAACCGCACTTCACGCCCAAACTGCATGAAAAAATTTTTCAAAAAACCAGTTGACAAACAAAACCCTATATAGTATACTATCCGTGTTGCCAAACAAAGCAACATATGCGCGAGTGGCTCAGGGGTGGAGCACCACCTTGCCAAGGTGGGGGCCGCGGGTTCGAATCCCGTCTCGTGCTTTCTCTTAATGGGCGGGAACCTTGATTTTACTGGGTTCCCGCTTTTTCCTTGTATCTCCAAACTGAAGACAGTTGAAGACAGTTCTATAATGCCTTCTTTAAGATGTCATAGGTCTCTTTTTCCGTCAAAGGATTGTAAATATAGCTGTAAGTCGTTGCCAGGCTGCTATGTCCCAAGGTCTCCCGGATATAGTCAATCGGCATGCCGGCGGCATTCAGGTTGCTTGCATAGGTCTTTCTCATCTTGTGCGTGCTTTTCGTTCGCTTGCCCTGCCGTTCGGCATATTTCTCCAGGACATAGGCAATCTGCCTGGACGTAATTCGCTCCCCATTTCGCATAAAGATGTATTCGCCGGCGTGTTCCATCTTCTGAAGAAGGTGGATGGCTTTCGGAACCAGTGGAACAAAACGGTCCCGGTTAGTTTTCGTGTGTTCCACGATTTCATACTGGTTCGTCTCCTGATTCCTCGTTTCCTCCCGGACGATGTGAAGGTGCTTGATGTCACAGTAGTCCGACCATTTTAACGAGGCCAGTTCCCCTACCCGCAGGCCGATGAGGAAATTTAGCTTTACCGCCAGAAACACGGTATCGCCTGTTTCCGTATACATCCGGTCAAGATATTCATTGAAATTCTTTAATTCCTCGGTGTTATAGGTTTCCGTTTTGCCGGTCTTCCTTACCACCTGCTTGAATTTCACATGAATCTGAACCTTTTTCATGGGGTTTGCATTCAGATACCTTTTCCGTACCGCGTAGGAAAACATTCCGTTCAAAATCGTCTTGACATTCCCCCATTCTTTCCGGGTGAGATTGGACTCTTTTACGATACGGTTGCACTCGGTTTCCAACAGCAGGTCATCCACCCGGCCAAGCTTCCTGTTGTCCAGGATGGACGGCTCAAAGTATTTTAAGTAATGCTGTTTGTGCCGCTTGATGGTGTTGGGGCTGTTGGTAACGGTCTTTTTGTATTCCAGCCATTCCTCATACAGCTGATGAAAGGTTAGTTTGTCAAGACGCGATTCCGTCAGATAAACAGGAATCAGCTTATCCAACAGTTCCTCTTCCGTTTGCGCTCGCAGAATCTTTCGTTTTCCGGTGCTGTCCTTATAGTAAGTCTGCCAGCGGTCGCCCTGCTTGGCGGGGGGTGTGATGGTATAAGGATGCAGCTTACGTACTTTGTCGCGTTTGCTTGCCATGATCATATTTCGTACGCTGTCTGCGTTTATCATATCATTCTCGATTAGTGCTGTCCACAAATCGGTCGGATTTTTTTCGATTTCATGGATGAAATCACCTGGGATGTTTCGCATGTTTGCCAATTCTATCACCTATTCGGGTGTGGGCTGCAAAGATTTCGGAGCTGCTCCGGGAGTGAAAGCATCTCCTAACAAAAAACGGGAACAATGAAATTCAACTCAGCTCTCCAGGTAAGAGCTGCCTGTGGCGGTGCCTCAGTGTGTGAGATTTAAGGCTTCCGGTCCCACATAAATGCAGCCCGATATACGGCTTTCTGGCCAATCGAACGGTCTTGCGCGCTTTCTTGTTCTCCCTGTTCAGGCATGAACCTACATGCCTCCTGTATGTAGATTTTTACGGATTGCATCCGTCTATAAAGGAAGGTCCGGATAGAGACTGGAAAAGGGAAGGACCCGCTCTCCGTTCACCCATTGATAAGGAAGGTTTCCCAGTCTCATCTCCATAAGAATCTCCGGCAGAGGTCTTCCGGACACCTGGGCATACTCCCTGGCCGTCAGTCCCTGGGGCCCATCCTCAGGGGACGGAATGCCGGTCATTCGGCCCTCCATCTTCCCCATAGATAGTCCAAGGTATCCTCCAGATACCGTTTGGGAAGCAGCTTGCAGGTGGCTGCCGAAGATGCCTCAAACGGTTTCGCCGAGGAGTAAAGCGGCAGCTCCACATCCAGCATGTTCTCCTGAACGATGCAGGGGATATGGATGCCGTTTACCACATAATGGTGACAGGGGACGGTCAGACAGATATCATCAAACCGGTCCCATACATCCCCGTCGGTCATGACGGTTTCCCATGTCCGAAACGCCGGCTTTAAAAAGGAAAGGAAAAATTCCTTCATCAGCAGATAATCCCGGTGGTTGTCCGCCAGGCGTTCCACTTTTTGCCATTGTTCCGCCAACTCGGCCCTTTTTTTCTCCTTCAGAAGTTTTTTCGCCATAACATCACAGGTATAGGCGCATTGTGCTATTAAACTCTTATCCAGCATGTTCATTCCTCCTTTTTCTCTCTGCTGGATTGCAAAACGTCCAGGAAGATATCCAAATCGGATTCGTCGCAGGGAACAAAGCCTGCATCCAGGAAGTCTGCATCGGTCAACAGTTCCATTTTTTCCTGCCGGTAAGTCGCCGGAGGTTCCGCCTTCGAGGGATTCGGGTCCGCCCTGGGCGGGGGCGGGAGCTTGCCGGCGGCTCTCAACTTTAGGTTATCGTAGTTGTGGTAATTCTCCATGGGAAGCTGAAATTCCTTAAACTCACCGTCTTCTTTATAGTGGTAGACTACATAGGTGATGCGCCGGGCCAGCTGAGCATATTCATCCATTTCCTGCTGGTCCGTAGGAACCATCAGTTTGTACAAGACCTCCGGCGGGTAGACCGATGTGAGATGTACTTCGGTCCACATGGGGGTTATGTTTTCAAACCTGCAATGAGTTTCCCTCTTATACCCCTCCAGCATTAGGAGAAGGTCCCCAAATGCCATCCGCCCTTTGAACTCATCAACGAATAGAACGGGTTGGGCCTCATAGTGGTCCAGTCCTCCCACCGAGTAATCGGAAAACATATAGACCTGGTCCTCTCCACGCTCTTCACAAAGTTTGATGTAGGTATATGTTTTCCCGGAACCAGCTTTCCCTACATGCCAGTAGACCGTAATCTCTCGCAAAGGGGGAGTCTGCTGATTTTTCATCCGGATAAAAGCCCTCCTGATGAGCTTTTCATGCCTCCAGAACGAAACGTCTTTGTCCATAATCTCATTCGGGGTATACCCTTCCATTAATAAACGCTGGACTTCATCCAGGTCCGTACGGTGACCCTGATTGGAAACTATCTCACCTCTGAAAATGGCGGGGACCACAACCGTATGTGCCTTCTCTTCAAAGCGCCCTGTTTTTCGGATATAACTCTCTGCGTCTTCTTTCGTGCCTCTCATGGGTTCAATGTGAATCCCTGGGAACAGCTTCTGAATGGCAGAGAAGCGGGCCTTCTGTGGGTCACAAAGTACCAGGTGCATGTGTTCGTTCCCGGTGTCCCCAATCTCATAGTTGCCGGCACAGGAGCGTCGGGGTTTATTCTCCATCCACAGGTCCAGGGCTGCGTTTACCATTTCCTCCGGTGTGGCTTCCTCTCCCCAGATGGTCCGGGGAGAGTTGAAAACGCAGAACCAGGTCCTGGCGGATTGGGTGGTTGGAACGTTACTCATTCAAATCTTTGCCTCCTTCTATAGTAGCGGTTGTTGATAAGTACGTATAATCTTTGCTGCGAATCAGCTCTAAAACTTTTTCGCAAAACTGGACGGAGACCAAATTCCGATAGTCTTCACCTGTCGTATAAAAATTTTCCAGCTTATACTTAAGAAGGGAAGGGTCAACATCCTTTGCTTCAATCGGCTTGTGAAACGAATACGAACCAACGCTATAGTAAAAGAAATATTTCGTAATCAAGCTTTCATCATAATCCAGTTGATTTTGCCAATGAACAGCAACCGGCTTTACGATGGATAATAATTCATCCTTCATCCGATAATACAAATCAATCTTTTCATGGCAATTCTTACGATAACGGCTAAATCTTGGATATTCACGCAACTCGTCTCTGTAATTTTTGGCTCGTTTGCTACAACTATAGGCACAAGCCCCCAAGATGTCGTCTGTGATAATTCTCTGTTTTAAAAGCTGATTCATCTGTCTCGTCGTTCTCATGGTCGTTTCTCCTTTTCTTTACAAAAATGTTGTCCTAAAAGTGATTAGTAAAATGATGGGTGGGACAAGATGGCTGGGACAAACATGCGGCTGCAAAGGCTGATGTTTCCTGGGCTTTTCAGTCCTTGTCCCGTGTCCCAAAAGCTGCCGGTAATACTACGCGGCAGCTTCTCCCCTGATGGCCTGACGGATGCTGCCATCACAAGCTGGCAGGCCAGCTCCCGGCCTGGGACCCATCGGCCCAGGCACGGAGGGAACAAAAAAGCCAGCAGGCTGGCTCCCGGCGTGACCGGCTAGCAGCCGGCCACTTGGGGATGCATTCACGAGGCTTTCCTTTCTGCCCCCCGGACACGACTCCGCCGGCGGGCTCCTTTCCGGGGCCCTTGGCTCCACGTGACCGGCGGTCATAGGGCCGTTCCGCCATCATCCCTTTCCTGACGCCGAAATGTAGCTGCCAGATTCCGGTCCGTGCATGCCTTTGGAGAAACCCCGCGGATGGCAGAAAACTGGAATCCGCCGATCAGGGCATGTCCCTCCCCGATTTGCCGGCACGGCTTTAAAGCAGACAGGAATTCCGATGGAAATACCATTTGAAAGCCGTCAGAGGAAAGATTTCCCATGGCAACAACCAGGCCGAAGTTATCACGGGCTCCGTTTCGGAAGAAGACCGCATCCGGCCTCTGCAAGGCACATAGGACGAAAACGCCGATGGACCTGCCAAGCATCAAAAGCTGCCCCATCTTCGCCAGAACATCCTCCTGCTCCTTTTTGGGCAGTGACAGGAGAAACCCGCCCCACTCATCGAATCCGAGGATGAGCGGCGTACGTTTTTTGTCACGGCCCTCCAGACGGTCCGTAAACCTCTGAAAGAAGGCCTCAAAGATGTCCCGACAGGAGCGGAAGTCTCCGAAATGACTGCCGGTTTCCAGGAAGGCGAAATCCTCCATCCGGGTCTTATAAGAACAGAGATACAGCTCTGCTTCTGGCTCGTAACGAATGAAGGAGGAAAGCATCACCTTGAAAAAGGAGGTCTTTCCGCTTCCGGTTCCCCCAACAATCAAAGCGTGGGGAAACTTTGAGTAAGGCCAAAGAAGCGGACGGCGAAACCTCCGGGGACTCCCGTCCGGGAGCATGTGCAGCGTCTCAATGTATGCCACCGGAATGGTTCCTTCCGGTACCTGAAGCAATCGACTCATAAAGTTACCTCCACTTTTAAAAATGTAAAGCTCTTCCTATAAAAGGGGAGCCCCACCTTCACCTGCCTCCATGCGCCGGCGAATGCCTGCTCCACATCTGCCTGCACGCAGTTCCGAAGGGAGATGGCATCCTCCGGGGACAATGCCTGCCGATGCTGCTCCGCCAGCCGGACGATGAAAACCATCCGATGCAGGTCGCCGGTCCTTTGAATGGCAACCGGTACCTCGGCGATATCCGTGGGGACCTGAAGGGGAACGTTCCAGCGTGCCTGCTGGAGAAAGTCATAGAAGAACCGCTGAATCTCCGAGCGAAGGTAAGCTTCACGCTCTGCTCGCCGGCACATAGCCGCATAATTATTCCAGAACTGCAAACCAATCCATGACAGCAGGATCGCATACAAGAGGAAAAAGAAGGTAAGCGGGTCCAGAGGGAACATGGCGCTTAGCACCAGGCTCATGAGGGTCAATGCGGCAATCACGCAGGACAGGACTTCCGCTGCCTCTTTGAAATATTGAATGGGTTGTCTCATATAAAAACTCCTTTCAAAAGGTTGGCGGGGAACGTTCCCCCGCCATTCACCTAGCCGACGCGGGTGACCGAAGATGCCACGATGGTTTGCCGGATGGTTCCATCAATTTCCGACAACCGGATTCTGGCGTTTTCAAAAGAAACAAAAACCGTCTCTCTCTTTGCCAGCCCCTTCTGGATTTCCTCCGGTTCCTCTCCGTCTACCTTGACTCGCAGCTGTTCGCAAAGGAATGGATCCTTCACCAGATAGGTGTAGCCCTGAATCTTTCCAGTTGCCTTCCCATCCACGTATACGTAGTAGGGGTATACGCGTTTCACCTCGAATTTCTCGGTGGGAGTTTGATGGCTCAGGTATACCTTGATGTCTCGCAAATCCACTTATCTCACCTCCTTATGAATGCGTCGCTTATCAGTTACGCGCTTATCATACCCCTGCTTTTTTTGAAAAACCGGACATCTAGCTTCAATGCTCGATTTTTTCTAATAACAACTGATTCAAGCTGATTTCCTCTTGAAAGACCTCCCGGAGCATCCAAAACTGAAGCAGTTTTATTTCTGTCGTTCCCTTGATGTAGCGGGGAATCATGCGGGAGCCAACGCCCAAAATCTCAGCGATGCATTCCTTTTTGCAATGCATGGACTTTAAAAATTTGTTCAATTCCCTTCCAATTTCTTCCGGACGGCGAAGGCGGCAATCGGTTTCGGATTGCACACCCAAAAGGAGCCAGGATATATCGGGTTTCCTGACTTCTTCTAATTGGTTGACATTCTGGAAGAAAAGTCTCCATCTTTCCAGTGAAATGGTCAGATACCCGTCCACGTAATCGCGGGCAGCACGTCCGGAAAGACTTTGGCATCTGCTTTTGTCATGGTCCTCCTTTGAGGGATCGGTAAACAAGTCAGCCAGCTCATCGTACGAAAGACCGTTTTCTTTCCTCCATTTGTCCAGACGCTGGCCCATTTCCTTGATGCGAATCTTTGTTCGTTCCTTCAGCCCCGCCTGTTCGTTCTCATCCATCCGGTAGAATGCTTTAACAGCTTCCGGTACCCTCCGCCACGTGTCATAGCGCCCTTTGGTTCTTGTCTCTTTCATCTCGGCAAATCTCCTTTTTTGTGATTTGCCGTTGATACTTTTCGGATGACATGTTTTTGAGAGAAACAAGGGGGTCTGTACGTTCGGGGGAACCACCGGATGGCCTGACAACCATGCAAAAGGATTTGATAGAAAGGGGGATAAACAAAAAATGACCGGTATTTTTGAAGGGATGTGTTTTTTTATGGAAAACCGGAGGGACCACGTTTCCTCCGGAGAGAGGGGAAAGAAGCGCCGGGGCGTGCATTCACAGGCCGGTATAGGTACAACCAGGCTCGGGTCTGCATCGGGATGCGCCGGTGGATCCGTTTTTCGTCACGGTGAAAGCCAAAGACGGCCCGGTGCAGCAGTCTGTTGCAATGGTGGAACACAGTTCTCTTACGGGGAGATATATAAGGACTTGCTATTCCCACCGGTTAAAAAGGTGAAACATCCTCCGGTGACGGATAAGAAAGAGACGGTCAAAACAGGATGGGGTCGTTAACATATGGAAAAATGGAAAAATTCATAGAAATGTAAGGAGAACAGCTTTACAGAATGGATAGATGATGCTATTCTGAAGATAGAAAATATAAAAGAAAGGAGCAACATCATGAGCGTTACAAAAGCACAGAAATGTAAAAGCAGATTTGTGGTTCTTGGCGGATGCGGTTTATTATTGTTGGGCTCTGTTGCGCAGCCTGATATGGTAGCATATGCCGAGGAAACAGGAGCAGCAACCACACAGCAAGCCGTACAGCAGAGTGATAGATGGGAAGGTAGCGGTGACACCTGGCGAGTTAGAGCCTCGAATGGCAGTGGCTATTTAACCAATTCATGGTTCCAAGATTTAGATGGAAGTTGGTACATGTTAGGTTCCGATGGAATCATGTATTCCGGCTTAGTCACCGACCAATCCACTGGAAAGTCGTATTTGTTAAACACACAACACGATGGAACCTTCGGGCGTATGCTTACCGCTGACGGCGTATACAACGTGAACGGAACAAATGTTTATTTGACCTTCAACCAGCAGCACGACGGCACATATGGAGCAATCACCAACGGCCTCAGCGAAGTACGCAGCAGTGGTGTCAGAGAGACCAGTTTAGCAGCCATTCCTACCGATAGCGCCACAGGGGGACAAACGAGCAATCAGCAGTCAAGCCAGCCGAGTGGTCAGAGTCAGACCTCACAGAACAGCAGCCAGCCTTCATGGTACGGTAAGACGCCCGAACAGATGACCCGTGAGGAACTCAGAGAGTATGTTGATTGGCAATCCGGTGGTTCTGTTACAGCAGTACGTCCCGGCGAACTCGACATGGATGCCGCAGCTTCAATACAGCTTAACGGACAGTAAATCAGCAAATATTAAGAACTTCACAATGATCCTTTCTAAATCATAAATCATTAACAGAGTGGAACTTATAAGCCCAGCGGCTTATGCTAAGTTCCTTTTTAATTACAAATAAAGCCAATCACTAAGAGGTTGCGTCCTAAACATATAGGACTGTGGCCTCTTATTTTTTTATGCTCAAAAATCAATTTTGTGGTTCCTCCTAATACGTAGGTGGCACTAAAAGTTTGTCATCCAGAATATACTAAGAGATATAAATATTTTATTTTTAAGAGCTAATACTGCCAATCAACAATGCCAGCGTTCATCAGCTCATACTACCGAAGAAAGGAGGACGCCTCCGTGGAAGAACAGCAAGTAAGATACATTTACAAAGGGTATAAATACAGAATTTACCCCCACCAACAAGCAGAAAGAATACTTCGAGCAGGCTTTCGGTGCAACTTATGCCGGCGGGGATAAAATAAGAGGATTTTTTGCTCTTGAAAGCATTTTTATAATGTGCTATACTATAAACAGAAAAAGGGAAAGCCAGAGACACACGGCCTACCCGAATAGTTTAGCGACTATATAATACAAGCCGTCACTACTGCGAATAGTGGCGGCTATTTTCTTTCCCGAAAGATTGTGTAACACAATCCCACGAGAGCAACAATGAATGTACAAAACTGAATAAGATCAGGATATGTAATCATTGGCTTGCCCTCCTTTCTTTCGTCTGGAGGGTTGCCCCTCCGATCATAGGAGGGTAGGCCGCCTTTATGCGTTCTGACTTTCCGTATTTGCATTATAACATGGAATATCCTGGCCGGCAACGTAAAAGCGTAAACTCAATAAAGCAGGATGAGCGGTCTGTAATCATAAATAGTGGCGCCGGCGGCTTCAAAAATTAAATTGCCATATGATAAGAAAATGTGTGAATAGCTTGTTAGGATAAGGATATGACTTGAGGTTGAAGACAGTTTGAAGACACAAGGAAGACAGCGTATTTTCCTCCTTGATTTTACTAGCTTTTTTCAGGACCCTCTAGTTCGAATCCCGTCTCGCGCTTTTCTTTTTATCTTATTGGGCGTGATCCTGCGGGTGGCGGGAGGCACGGCCTTTTTTTGTGTCATGGGAAACTACGTTTCTCATGACACAAAAGCCTCCGGCGGGAGGCGCACTCTGCGCAGAGGAAGATGGCTGCTGACACAGCCGCGTTTCGGCGCAGGTGTGCGCCAAGCACACACTTTTTTAAAAGAGAATTTTCATAAAAGCAGGAGTTTCTTTGTGGAGGGAAAAAGAAGGGATAGGCAGAGGCTGCCGGATTGTGTATTTCCCGACAGCCCCGGCATTTAAGAGAATTCAGAGGCAAAATGATTGAAAAGAATGGGATAGAGTCCTTCCAGGACTTCCGGGAAGGCGGAGGGTTCCGGCAGGGTGAGAAAAGAAATACGGAAGGAATAGGAGCGGCTTAAGGGAATTTCTCTTAAGCCGTTTTCTTTTTCGCCCTGTTGGCGGAGAAACTGGCCGGGGAGAAAGGCGGCCAGAGGCATGGCGAGAAGGAGGGCGGCGGTGGCCGCAAGGTTTTCCGTTTGGAAGACAGCGGTGGGATGCAGCTGTTCCTGCAGGCAGATGCCGGCGCAGATCTGATGCCAGAGGGTGCCTTCCGGGGGCAGGACGGCCGGGAAAGAGGGATCAATATGTTCCAGAGCCGGGGAGGCGGCCAGAAGGATCTGGTCGTTTCCAAGGGGACGGGAATACAGGGCAGAAGATAGGGTTTCCTGCCGCTCGATGACAATGGCAGCATCCAGCCTTTCCTCCAAAAGCCCCTGTCTGGCGGGGCCGGCATCCATGGAATGGAGGCGGAGTAAGACGCCGGGGAAGGCGGAGGCAAAGAGAGGAGCGCAGTGGATCAGAACAGAGGGCTCCAGAAAGCCGGGTACGGCCAGGCGGATGGCGGCTGTGGTCTGAGGCCGGGAGTGCTCCAGTTTTTTGGAAAGGCTTAGAATCGTCAGAGCTCCGTTTACGTAAATGCGCCCGGCATCAGTGAGGAGAAATTCCTTGTTGTGGCGGTAGAACAGGGGCGGGAGATGCTCCGTTTCCTCCAGGCGTTTCAGGTATTGGCTCAGAGCGGACGGGGAGAGGAAAAATCGTTTGGCGGCTTTGGAGATGGACCGCTCCTCTGCGATAGCGGCGATGTATTCTAATTGTTTTAAATCCATGAGGGGCCTCCTGGTAAATTATGGCTCAAATTCCTTCAGGATTTCCCGGACGGGTTCGTTGGGATCCATGAAGAAATGAGGATGTGTTCGGTTTCGCACGGTGTAGCGGTAGCACAGGTAAATCAGGTGACGCTCCGGTTCGGTGAGGACGCGGTCCCCTTGAACCAGAAGTCCGGTGTTGAGCCACAGACGGGGCTCCAGGGAGAAGTAGCGGATGCCGGATGCCGCATAGACGTGGGTGGCCGGCAGGATTCCGCAGCCCAGGCCGGACTGTATCATTTCCCGGAGGATCAGCACATTGTCCGTTCGGAAAATGATGGTGGGGGAAAAGTCAAACTGGCGGAAGTAGGCGCTGGTAAGCTGAAATAGGGTAGTGGATTCTCCCGCCATAATGAAGGGGACGTCTTCCGCCTCTTTCAGAGGGAGGGAAACGGGCTCTCCGTAGAGGGGCGTGGCCTTTTCGTAAATCGGATGGTGCTGGGATACGGCCAGCAGCAGCTCCTGGCGGGCAAAGCGGAGAAAGCGCAGGCCGCTTTCCGGCGCATTTCCGCTGGTGGCAATGAGAACATCAATCTGGTGCTGTTTTAAGGCAGCGGTCAGCTCTTTCATATATCCTTCCCGGTGCAGGAGCTGGATTTTTGGGTAAGCGGGGGAAAATTCTTTGAAAATGCTGGAGTAGATGGCAGCTCCGTTGTGGGGAGTGGAGCCGAGGACCAGCTTGGAGGTATAAGGATTTTCCAGGGCCTCAATGGCATGGTAGGTCTGACGCTTGACCGCGACGATCTGCTCTGCGGTCAGAAGGTAGTTCCGGCCGGAGGCGGTGGGGGAGAGGTAGCGGGTGGAGCGCTCAAAAAGGGCGTATCCCAGCTGGCGTTCCAGGGCGGACAGAAAGTGGCTGAGGGCGGATTGGGAAATTCCCAGGCGCCTGGCGGCCAGGGAGAGAGAGCCTTCCTGGAGGATGGCCAGAGGGTATTCGTACATTCTAATATCCATAAAAATTCCTCTTATTTATGAGTTTTTATTAAATTATATATGAGAGGATACTGGTTGTCAATGGCAGGGGTTTTATTTAAAATGTATATAAATAAAAGAAAATCGCCGAGAAATTAGGGTAAAAATAAGAAGAAAATGAGGATTGATCAAAAGAGACTTATTATTATTTGTGAAAAATAAGGGGATTTTCGAGGAAGGAAAGGAAGGGACAAGGGATGGTAGCAAAGACAATGCCGGCCATGGACAGCCTGAAATTGGACCGGGATCACTATTACCAGCAGCCGCTGACCGGGTTTTACCGGCTGCCGTGTACCGTGCGGCAGGGAGAGGAGAGAGAGGCGGCTGTTTATATTCCGGAGAACAGTGAATTTAATCAGCCGACGGTGATGATTTTTGTGCCGGAGGGAGTGGACGCGGGCGCGTTTCTGGAGGACAGCGGCTGGGCGCAGGCGGCAGAGGAGGAAAAGCTGTACCTGGTGATCCTGGAGCCGGAGCAGGGGGTGTGGAAAAGCCAGGGAGAGGAGCGGGCCTATGTGGACAGCGTGCTGAAACGCATTGGGGCAAGGCCGCTGTTTTGTCCGCTGGCGTACCGGATTTACGGAGCCGGATATGGGGCTGGCGCGGATGTCCTTATGGGGCATATGCTGCGGACGCCGCAGAAGTGGGCTGGAGTGCTCCTTGCCGGGCCGGCCGGACTGACAGAGGAGGAGGCGGAGGAGCTGAGAAAAACTCCCACTTCGGTGTCGGGCGTGAATTTGAGCCAGGTGCAGATGCCAGCGTGGATCGCTGCGGAGGAGGTGACTCCGGAAGTGAAACGGCTGATGGATTATTTAAGGGAAGCCAACCATTCACAGCAGGTTCCGCAGCAGCCGGAGCCTGAGGTTCTGGTTTATATGCCGGAGAAAGGCGGCACTCTGGATGAGCACTGGTGCGCTCCCGTCTATTTTTCGAAAATGGGGTGGAAGAATACGCTGAGCGCGGAGTTTGGCCGGATGGTGTACCGAAAGCTGTGGAAGGGGACCGGCCGCTACGGCGGGAACGGCAACGGGGCGCTGCGCCATAACGGAGATATTAGGGAGCGGGGCTTTAAACGGTTCGCGGAGAAGGTGCCGGGGGGCTACGGGGATCCGGAGACGGATTACTACCGCCGGGAGTGGTGGATCTATGAGCCGAAGGAGAAACCGGAGAGCGGCCGTTTTCCGACGGTGTTTCTCTTTCACGGGGCGGGAGGCAGCGCCGACGAGATCGGGGACCGGTCGGGCTGGGCGGAGCTGGCGGAAAAAGAGGGCATTCTTTTAGTGTGTCCCGGCGCGTCCGTGGAAAATGTGGTCCGCACCATAAACGGCAATACCACCAACAATCTGTTCCGCAGCCGCTGGAATACAGGAAAGCCCAAATGCGAGTGTCCCGGCGACATGGTGTTCCTGGACTATCTCTATCAGTGGGTGTCGGAGCGCTATCCCGTAGACCGGACACGGGTCTATGCCACCGGGCAGTCCTCCGGGGGAATGATGGCCTGGGCCTGCGCCGCGTACCGTCCCGATTATTTTGCCGCCGCCGCGCCGGTGTCGGCGAAAAATATCAATAAGATTGACGGGGAGGAGCCCTTCGTGGAGAAATCCCCGGTGCCGGTGATGGCGTTTCTGGGTGTGGAGGACCGGGTATTTCCGGGAGGTTTCGGCACGGAGGACGCGGGAGCGCTGGTAAATTATTGGTGCAGCCGTTATCACACGGACCGGCAGTGGGGGGATTACACTTATATGGGGACGGGGGACCGTTTCAGCAGCAGACAGGGGCTGTTTACCAATTATGTATTTAAAACGGGGAGCGGCGTTCCCATGCTTCACCTCGCGGAGGTGGAGACGAAAACCCACGCGGTGCTGCCGTCGGAATGCCGCATGATCTGGGAGGAGTGGTTCTCGCGGTTTACGAAGGACGAGGATACGAAGGCGCTGCGCTACCAGGGGAAACTGGTGGAGTTCTGATCACGGAGGAGAAAAAATATGGATATGCTTACAGTTGTAGCGATTTTGATGGTGGGAACTGTCATCGCGTCGGTTTTTCTGAAGAAGGTTCCGATGCAGTTTACTCTCTGCATCATTCCCGTTGTGTGCGGGCTGATTCTGGGGTATCCCATAAAGGAAATCGGGGACATTGCCATGAGTCAGATCATGAAGTCCATGCAGTCCGCAGGTATCATGTGTCTGTTTGCCATGATCTATTTTACCATGCTCAGCGAGACGGGGATGTTTAATACCATTACCAGGCAGCTGATCAAGCTGACCAGGGGGCGGGTGAGCGTGTATATGGTTATGATTCTCACCAGTCTGGTGGCGGGAATCGGCATGATGACCGCGACGGTAGTCACCGCTTATACCATCGTGTTTCCGGCGATGATGCCGCTGTATAAAAAGATGAAATTTGACCGGGCGGCAGCCATGATAATCGCCCAGACGGCCATTGCGGGAATGTGTTTCCTGCCCTGGGGAATCGCGGTGGTAAACTCCTCCGTATTTGCCAGCGTGGACGCCATGGAGCTGTCCAGACGGCTGATTCCGGTGGCCTTCTGCTTTATCCCGGCGATTGTGCTGCAGTGGGTGTATTTTGGGATTCAGCACAAGCGCCAGGGACTGCCCATGATGGTGGAGTGGTCGGAGGAAAATGAGACGGAGGAGGAGAATCCTCTGAGACGGCCAAAGCTGTTCTGGATCAATCTGGTGATCTTCCTGGCTGTCATCGCTGCTCTGGTTACGGCCGCGGTGCCGTCCTATCTGGTATTTATCATCGCCTCCTTCCTGACGATCATGATTGACTACCGGGAGCCGAAGGACTACCAGAAAATGCTCAACAAGGCGGCGGGACGGTTTGGAGGCACGATGATGATGTTAATTGGAATCTCCGTGTTTTTGGGGATTTTCAATGAGACGGGGATGGTAAATGCTCTGGCGGCGGCTGTGGTAGGCGCGTTCCCGGCGGTTCTGACCAGGTACATCCATCTGTTTTTGGCGGCCATCATGGTGCTGGTGATCCGGTTTATGCCCAACAAGATTTACAATTCTATGTATCCGGCCCTCATTTCCATGGGCAGCAGCTACGGCCTGGCGGGCGTGGACGTGATCGCCCCCTTCGTCTGCAATATGTCCCTGGCGACGGGAATTTCCCCGTTTACAGCTACCACCCATGTGGGCGTTTCCCTGCTGGAGCTGGACATCGAGGAATACTGTCGGAAAGGCGTGCCGGTGATGGAGGTCACCAACCTGATGATTATTGTGATCGCCCTGTGCGTGGGAGTGATCCGGTAATCCGGCGGGACTGGAAACTGGGACGGCGTGAAAAAAAGGTGGGAAACCGTGAGAGAAATCCGCGGTTTCCCACCTTTTTCACGTCATAGAAAACGATATTTTCTATGGCGCAAAAGCCTCCGGTGAGGGTTGACATGGTTCATTTTTTCTTCCGGTCTTTCCCTGTTCCGTTTTCCTCCCGCAGCTGGTCAATTAGGTTTTCGATGATCTGTTTTTTTAAATAGACGTCGAAGGCCAGCTCGCTGATAAAGCAAAAGAGCCTCAAGGATTCCCGTTCGTCTTCCGGGGCGGAGGAGAAGGTCTGTTCGGCGGCGGCGAACTTCTGATGAACGTCCTCCAGCAGCCGGGATTTCTGCTCGTCCCGCAGGGAGAAGATCTCGCTGTAGATGTCCTCCAGTTTCACCGGGGAATTGGTCCGGAAATGCTGTTCCGTGATGGGGGAAAGCAGGGTGTCGATGTCGGTGATGGACAGCAGGTTCTTGTAGTAATAGATAAAAATAAGCAGGAGCATATGGTCCTTGGAGTATTTCTTGCGATCCGGGGGCGGCAGGAGGTTGTTCTTGGCATAGTTGTTGATCATGGTCTTTGTGAGGACCTTGTCGCCGTCGTTTCGTTTGAAATCCTTGAGATGCTCCTCCATAAAGGTGGTTACCTGGTCCATGTAGAGGAGGATCTCAGGGATCTGGGAGGCCCGGATATGGGACAGCTGGTCCAGACGTCCTAACATCTCTTGTAAGCGTTCTTCATTTGTTTTCATTTCGTCACCTCATATCCCTATTATATAGTATTAAAAACTAGATGGCAAGAGGGAAGGGCTAAGATGCCAACGATTTCGGCATCTCAGCCCTTTTTTGATACGTAAATGATACATATTCCTTTTAATCTTTGCCTGTTCCGTTGAATTGCTCCAGCTGAGCAGCAACTTCTTTGTGCTGACTGGGGTATAGGTGGCCATAAATCTTATTCACCATATCCACAGTGTCCCCGATACGCTCTGCGATGAGAAGGGGCGGAAATCCCATATTGATCAGCAGGGAAACGTGGCTGTGGCGCAGGTCATGCACACGTATGCGCTTTATCTGAGCGGCCTCTGAGCCCTTCTGAATGGCCGTGTAGAGCCGCGAAGATGTTATGGTGGAGAATATGCGCTCATCAGGTTCAGGGGCGTATATTTGGCCAATTACGCCCTGGATTTCGGCCGCGAGAAAGTTTGGAATGGTAACGGTTCGGCGGCTGTTTTCTGTTTTGGGCTCCGTGATGCTGTCGACCTGATTGAAACGGTGAAAAGTCCCACGGATATTTATTGTTTTTTCGATTGCGTCAAAGTCTTTCACAGTGAGAGCCAGCAGCTCCCCACACCGGATCCCGGTATAGAACAGGGTAAGAAAGGCGACCCGGAGGGGGATGTCTTGCACAGTGGGGAGAAATAACTGAAACTCCTCCACCGTCCAAAAGTTGATACTCCGGCGTATCCTTCCAATGGCCTTTACAGATCGACAAGGATTGGATGGGAGACCATAATATTTTACGGCAAAATTAAACATACCTGACAAGTAGTTGTTGGCCACATACTGCGTACTTTCTCCCAATCCGGAGGCTATGATTTCCCCCTGCCAAGCCCGAATATCTGAGGCGGTAATTTCATTCAACTTTTTGTCTTTCCAGAAGGGGAGCAGGTGTTTCTTGATGATGCTGGTTTGCGTCCGGTAGGTAGATTCTCGGACGTGTATGGCCTGATCAGTGGCGTATAGCTCATAAAGCGCCTGAAAGGTCATATCGGGAGTTCCGGAGAGTTTCTCCAGAAATGCGCGCTCCCAGTTGGAGGCGTCCCGCTTTGTCCGGAATCCTCGTTTTAGTTTCTGCCGGCGCTGGCCAGTCCAATCCTGGTATGAGAATTTACAATACCAGGTTCCGCGCGCCTCGTCTTTGTATTGGGGCATTTTGCATCTTCCT
>OLRK01001550.1_pt1 | contig 18456 bp, 17 predicted proteins | sample 1672911 | NCBI WGS metagenome assembly OLRK01 (sample SAMEA3136736, study PRJEB25190) | human gut metagenome | biome: human gut; feature: human-associated habitat; material: faeces | place: Austria | collected 2013 | reverse complement strand
ATGATCTCTAATACATTTTAATATTGAAGAAGCGCCGGGCGCGGGGGCTGTTTGACCTCTGCGTCCGGCGCTTTTCATTGATTTAAAACCGGCGTTTATTTTTTTTCCATGCCTTTAGTACACCACTATAATCTTCCCCTTTTTTCCTTACAAAAGGGATGATACCACATTGAAATATAAAGAAATGTTTCAAAGATTGCAACTTAGGAATTTTTTGTTTCATTAAGCTGCCATAAAAATTCATTGTCTTTTTTGAAACACACCTCTGTATCTCCCTATCTTTTAGCGGATTATGAGAAAAAGGATTTTTTACAACTAACGAACCTGTTACAAACGCACCAGAATATTCCAGTAAGCTATTTAATATTTTGGAAGCCGCTTTGCCACCATAGTTCTCATATGTTACAACGCTCATAGCATATTTTTGATAAAGTAATTGTTCTATCACAAAATGGCCTCGATCAATAATTGTTTTTAATTGCCCTGAAATGTTACTTGCATAGGTTGGGCTGCCAATAATAATTCCATCAGCTTTCCCTATTTTATGAGATAGCTTTTCTATATCATCAGAAAAAATACATTTTCCAATTTTGTAACATTTGCAACAGCCCATACAATACTGTAATTTTATATCTGACACATGGACAATTTCTGTTTCAAAACTATAACTTTTAAGCTGCGAAGAAATATACTGCAAAATTATTGAGGTTGCACCATTTTTTCGAGGGCTTCCGTTTATTAAAACAATCTTGCTTCCTACTCCTAATGTGGTATTTACATTCTGATTATACGGGTGTATAGTGTACATGACAAGTATGCACTTTTTTGTGTGATACTCACTAAAAGGAGAGTGTAACTAATATGAGGAAAGATAATTGCTATCTTCAAGATTTCGGATATGATCGATTTGAGCGTGTTGTAGAAATGATAGGCGGCAAATGGAAACTGCGAATTATTTATATGCTTGCTTTGCATGATGTTTTACGATATGGAGAACTAAAAAAACTATTAACTCCTGTTACCCACAAAATGTTGACAACTCAATTAAAAGAATTAGAAAAAGATAGGTTAGTTAATCGCAAGGAATATCCGCAAATCCCCCCAAAAGTTGAGTATTCCTTAACTGATATGGGAAAAGATTTAGAACCTCTTGTGAAAGAAATGTACCATTGGATTGTTAAACATGATCTCTAATACATTTTAATATTGAAGAAGCGCCAGGCGCGGGGACTGTTTGACCTCTGCGCCCGGCGCTCTTTTTCGTTTATGCCTGTTCCATCGGAAAGTCCGGCAGTTTTTCCAGCAGCTTCATAATAAGGTGCTGCTTCATATCTTCATCAACGACCAGCTCGTCAATGAAAGAGGCGTAGTGCTTTATCACCTTTTCCGTGGCCCACTTCTCACCGGCGACGGCGGCCTTGATCGTGGCGTAGTCCAATAGCGTTTCCTGGCTGTCCATCCCGTCCACTCCTGTCCTTGATTATTGTCCTGTCCACCATACCACAGAAGCGCCGGGAATACCAGGGGCGGAAAGATTTTCCTACGCATTTAGAAGTCGGTTCTGGCAGGGATTTGATAATCTGTCCCACCTCCCCGCCGACCATTCGGAAAAAGCCTTGAAATGGCGAGGATTTTACTATCCTAAATGCATAGACAGTAGCAACGTCACAACATAGAAAATTGTTATATGTACTGGATAAAACGCATAGAAGAAATACTTTAATTTCAGTTTTCCACGTTTGCCATTGTAAAGCAGTATTAACAAACATGAAAGCATTATGTACATTGTGGGTTGCTCGCCAGTAGTAAGCATATAGACCATCAAGAAAAGAAGTATTTGATATAACCTATTTTTACGGCAGATATAAAAAGCTACAACAAACAAGACTCCTTCTTTTCCGTAATCACATCTAATGACCTCTGCTATTATGGCTATGGCCGCAACACTGACAACTTGTAATAGTATCGACTTAGTTCTGTTAATTTTATTTGCAGGATTACAGGAGGATTTCTCAATACAGTCCAACGCAGCAAGCCCCAAAAATAATGTAAAAAACACATTTTGATACTTCCAATAAAACGGATATGTGCCACTTTGCATTGAGAGTTCATTAAAAAAGCCTAAGTCAAATGGAAGCTCTGAAATGATAGCAAATACCAGCATTAGGCTCATGTATTTTTTTCGATTTTTTGTATAATGAAACCCCTCTGATAACAGGAAACAGAACAAAGGGAACGCTATTGTTCCAATAGCATATAGATCAAATCGCACAAAGTTATCAATTTCAGAAAACTGCTCCCACGTTATCTGACCCACATCGTATAAGTCATACCAATAGTTATTTAAGAGCCATTGAAGAACAATTTTGCAGAAATGATCGAATAGCATTACTGAAATAGCGATAATTTTTAGCGTATTTCCAGTAATAAATCGGTACTTATTTATTTTATGTTCAAATTCTGTAATAGTCGAGTGAGCTTTTAAGGGAAAACTGTTCTCTCTCATATCCAACCCCTCTGTTTAGTAAAATCGAATTAAAATAAAATCGGCATCTGCTTGTATTTCTACTTTGTAATTTGTTTTAAGTTCCAGTTCTTTTAGCGAAGCGCTGTTCCCAGGCTGAACCGTCAATGTATCAATAACAATACGATCTATTCAAAAAATGAGCGGTGCGGCTCTTTTTTCTGCTGCAATGGATCTCCGCCACCATTTCCATAATCTTCCCATCCTATCTGTTCCGTTCCACGAAATAAAACATTTTTATACTCATAATAATAAACTTTCTCCTGCAGAAAGCTATGTACACTGGCTACCATGCGGGTTCCATTTCGCTCCACAACATGCTCAGGACTATAAAAGAACACACTGCTTAAGAAGCCTATTCCAATTGCCACTATGATTCCCCCACAATATATTACACAAAATATAACTCGTAATATTCGGATACCACCTGGGATCGGTTCTTTGTTCTTCCACAGAAAACTTCTTCCTATCCCAAAAACCAGTATGGCAATTGACATCCCCCCAAACCAGGACAACAGCATCTGTGGAATACTTCTCAATGCTGAATCAGTGAAAATTTCTATCAAACTAGCACTCATCCTTATTGGCAAAAATACTACAACAGGAATAACTCCCCAATATTTTTTACATTTCCCGCCCATCCATTCATGTTTGCTCATTGGAATTCCCCCTTTGTTCCAGTAGGAATATACGTCTAACTTCATCAAAGTTGTTTTAAGTCAAATGCATCAATTTTTTCCACAAAGCGAATTGGGCATTTTTCATTCATCTTTAAAAGTATTGCTTGCTTTTCATCTTCATCGGCTTTGATTACCAACCATCTCCTATCCGCTTTTATAAAGAGGAAATTTTTGTATCCAACAACAATATTAATCTTTGTGTATAAATACTCCATCTCCTTATAAATCAAAGCATCCTCTTTCATTTCAACCTGAAAAGATTGACCATATTTTCTTTTGGCCACATTCAAAGGTTCTATTTTCTTCTCTATGCTATTCCAGATAACTAAAGTTAACACACAAATAATCCCTACAAAAACATATATTATTGTTGCCGTTGAAAATGTATGCTCTAAAATAACCAGCATGATACTGCATCCGAATAAAATAAAAGAAAGTATCATTAACAGACGTTTCCACATTTTATTCCATCTACTTCCACACTTGAATATTGGTATCCGGGGTTCCGCTGATCTCGAAAATACCTGGCCGATTTCCTCTAAATCCGATTTTAAAAATTGCTGTCTTATTACCATTTCAACTTTTCCTTTCTTACATCCGTAAGATTACCATAAAATGCTACATATATCAAATCATTTTTCCAATGCAAAGCCGGTTATTCTTTGCGTATCCGATACTGGTAGTCTGGTATGTTATCAATACCATCATTCAAAATCCTATTTCCCAAATACTGAAAGCTCCCATCCTCCAAAAAGCGTACCGTAAGTTCGTGAGTAATAACCGCATCATCGCAGACAACCTTCTCACACACAGCTTCTACCGTTAATGTTACCGTTCCATCTTCATTTTCCCTAATATCAATGACTTCCGGCAAAGAGGTTCCAAAAAATGTCGGTGAATAATTCATACACCCCAGTCTCGCCCAAGAATAGGTCTGACTTTCCTCATTAAATACTCCATATTCCCGTATCTGATCTTCTGTTATCGGAAGATACTCCATAATCAAATTTTCAAATACATCCCTGGGAATTCCATTCGGATAGTCCTCTGCATTGAATGCTTTCCCATATTTCATTGCATATAAATATTCATACATTCCATTGAAGTCTAATTCCTCCATATGAGTTGCATCCCAATTTGAGCATAAAAGATTATTTCCCTGATAACCTAACTCCAGTACACATCTTACAGACATCGCTCTCTGTTCTTCTGTCATTGGTCTCACTCTGATCAAACAACTTCCATCCACCATTTCTGTTACCTCTGGATATTCTGGAACACAGAGTTCATAACAAAACCAGCCCTTTTCTGTGTATTCCCACTGTTTGATTCTTGTATAAGAAAGGTAGGAAATTGATGGCTGATTGTTTCGATTCCAAATTCCTCCAGCGGCCAGAAGATATAGATCTGTTCCATCAAAAATATATTCTTTTCTGCTAACACCACCGCTGTAATTTAACTCATAAATAACTGCAGAACCCTTTTCTCCGTTCATACAGGCATACAGGAAGTCCTCCAGCTTCTTATAATTCTCCATTACCGCATAAGGTTCCGGACTGGTTATAGGATTTCCAGTAGCCTTAATTATTTCCTTCATTTGAAGTATAGTCTCGTCTGAAAGCACTACATTGGAAACGATTCCTTTATCGGCTTTTTTATAAACTTCTTCAATTTTCCCCATGATTTCTTCACATTCTTCTTCTGCCAGTTTCCCCGCTTTTTCATCCACAGGCAGATCGTATCCTTTTTCATACACATCATTTTCATTTAATTCAGCAACTGTATCTGAAAAATTGTCCTCAGTCTCCACATTTAATTTATTTGAAGAATTTAGATTTTGGCACGCGCATAAAAACATCATACAAAATAACACTAAAAACAACGATAGTTTTCGCATCAAACTTCCTCCTCTCTACAGGAAATAGTTTCCGATATACCAGAGAACAATGATATGGGCAGGGTATATGATATAGAAAAACCATTTTATTGATCTTCCCTTATTTTTGTTATACATAAGTAAAAAGGGCAAACACCCAATCATCATCCATTCATAATTCTGCAACCATATGGAGCCTCCCAATTCAGCAGGCGGTAGTCCGACAACCGTATCTAACAGATACCGTAAGACCTCCAGGGGAACAGTCAGTATTGGAAAGTGAAAGCGCAGCCAGCCAAGTGACAGCGGAATGATAGAAGTTGTAGTTAATCCAAATAGGAACACATCAAATATACAAAAACTCACCGCCAGTTTGATTTTTTGATTCCTGAATATCCAAAACAGCATACCTAGAAAAACATAAATCAAACCGCCTTCCAAATTAAAAATACTTCCCATGACTGCTGTCAGAACATACACAATAAACGATTCAGGCAAACATAAACACGATAAAAGAATGACACATATTACAATCGTTCCGGTCTGCCAGCATAAATAAAAAGCAAGTTTCTTTCCGAAATCCAATTTTTTCTGATAGAACTCAAACAGATATAATATAACCATCAAGCTGAACAATGACCGGAAGAAATTATTGGGAATATACAATTTCCATTGAACAAGAGACATGATAACTCCGGCAATGTAGAGTCTTAATAAATATTTTTTTCTGTCTCTCGTATATGTAAAGCTCCAAACACTACAAAAGATAAAGATAGGAGCCGCCAACCGTCCAAGCCAGCGCATCCAGACCGGCATACCCGGTAGGAACTCCGCTGCATGGTCAATAATCATCAAAATTAAAGCAACTACTTTTAAACAAAAACTACTCATCTATATCCTCTCGCTTTACATTCGGAATATCCAATTCCAGCTTTTCTATAGAATTTGAAAGATACCTAAAAGTTCCGCCTTCAAATGGTTCGACTACAATCTTATTTCTAAATGCACGATCAGAATTGTAATCCGGCCATACACCATCCACAAAAAGTGTGATTGTTCCATCTGCATTTTCTGTATAGTCTATCACTTCTCCAAAAGGCGGGTATGGACTCGCAAAAATCATCTCATATTTGTAACTGTCACTAACCTCGTCATACCCACAGTTCTCTCTCAATTGTTCCACAGACACCGGAAAGTAAGTGGTCATGATTCTTTCATATTCTTCTGCAGGAATTTTCCAATCTTCGGTTTTCAAATTTTCCCCTGTGTAAATCCGATAGATGTCCTCATACATACAAGGCATTAGGATCTCCTCTACATTTCCAGCGTCCCAATTTGTGACAAGCAGATTATAATTCACATAACTTAATCCCGATATGTATTTCTCCGTCAATTCCTTACATTTTTCCGAAAGCGGCTTTACCCGCCAATACTGCCGTAAACTTGCGTGCGGAATAATGTAATCATATGCATAAATAAAATATCCTTTTTCAGTCAATTTGATTTCTGCCACATCACTAGCCGAGATTCCCTGAATTTCCGGTACCCCTCCTTCCTTCCATCGAACCCCTACATAATATGTTTGCAATTTGTTATCCCGATGAATAAAAGTAAGGGAACCAATTACTCCATCCAGATGTATCTCATACACTGTAACCATTGAATTCTGCCCTTTTTGATACTCATCCCAGAATCGTTCTATTTCATCAGGGTTTTTCATATCCGTATCTACCCCAACACTTACCAGACCAGTGTTTCCCAATTGTTCCACAACTATTTTTCTCTGTTCAGCAGTAAACTCTGCAACACCAGAAGAATAATCTGGTGCATCAGGAACGATAACATCCTTATAAATTTCCCCTACCGATTCTGCTGCCAATAATACTTGATCCTGTATTTGTTGTCTTTCTGCTTCTGAAAGAATACAATCAGCACTTTGAGGAAGGAACCAAAAAACAGAATCCTCAGATGTTTCCGTACTCGTTTCTTCCGAAATGGCCCCCATCTCTGGTTCCTCTGGAATAGCCCCTGTTTTCTCTTCTGAAATTATTACCGGAGGTTCCCATACTTCTTCCGCCCTCTTTTCAGGGGCCCCATGCAATTTACTCCAACTAAGCACACTCAAGATTACTACAACCAGCAATATCAAGAGAAGGAACCCATATTTCTTAAACAACCATTTCAGATCTTCCATCACTGTCCTCCATACAATTCTTCCCATTCATCCTTTGTTAAACGAGGCGTGTGCCAGGATACCTCTCCATTGTCTTCAGAAGGTATGATCTTATTTGATACATATTGTACCCTGTCATTATCCAGGGGACGTACTGTTACTTCATGCTCATACACATTGGAATCTCCTCTATACGGAAATACCACCCGCACCATAAGGGTAATCGTGCCATCGCTGTTCTCTGTATATCCGGTCACTTCTGAATATGGGTATTCTGGATATTCTACTTCTTCAAATCCTCTCGGTTTATATTCATAAGTCGAATCCTCCTGATGATAAACGGTTTTAGACTGTAATGTTTCGCTGTCAATATTAAAATACATCTGGATCACGCGTTCAAAATCTTCCTCTGGAATCCGATAAACAGCTCCTACGCCTAAGTTATCATCCGGCGTATATGGGAAAGAAAATTTATACACTTCCGGATAAAAAATATCGAAAAGATCATAAAAATTCAGCTCACCGAAATCGCTCTCATTCCAGTCGGTAATAAACATGTTATTACGCTCATAACTGATGGGGCGTAAATATTTTCGATTTAATTCCCTATATTTTTCATCCAATGGTTCCACACGCAATGCAACATGTTCCTCTGCCGCGCTCAAAGTAAGCGCATACAATTCTTCGGAGTAATACGCTCCTGAAAACATGATATAACCTTCCGCTGTATAGTCCCATTGCTCTACCTGATAGCTTGAAACGGCTTTTCTTTGTATCGTTTCGGCTTCATAAGCATAATAGCTCCTTGTTACTTCTATATTTCCATCTTCTGTCTTCAAATCATATTTTATAAACCCTCCAAAGTAATCAATTTGAATAACTATTGTTTCCGCTGTTTCCTTTTGTTCTACTGCGTCACAGAATAGAACCATCTGCTCTGCCATTGTCATATCAACTTGATTTTCACTGTCAACAGCCGGATAACCACACTCTCCAAAACGATTTACGATGCTGCGGATTGTTTCCAGATCAGCCAGTTTATTTTCCGCTGCAGCCTTTTGATAAATATCCAGACAAAGGTCTGCCATTTCATCCGCATCATCTTCTATGTCCTGCGCAGCAATCTCCTCTTCCTGTATCTCAGTTTCTTCCGGAGCTGCAGCACTGCACCCCGAAACGCCAAGTGCCAGAGTGACACTAATTACTGCGAAACCACTCTTCCAAAACCAGCTTGTCTTTTTCCACGACATAGCCGCTTCCTCCTCTTCCTTTTACATCTTCTGTCATGCTGATGATCAGGATTGGATGTTCCACTGTTCTTTCCGGTGTAAAGATTGCGAACCATCCTAATTCCGTACCAGATGTGTCCTCCTTCGTTGCCTTGATTTCCGCAGTTCCTGTTTTTCCTGCCAGCAAAACATCGTCTCGATGTGCTGCATATCCAGTTCCGTTTGGATTATTGATAACCTTTTTTAAACCTTCCAGCACTCGCTCCGCAGTCTCTTTAGAAAATGCTTCTTCTATCCAATATTGCGTTGCTGCATCTTGCTGATAGCCCAGATACGGCTTTACAATATTGCCTTCATTGCAAAAAGCCGAATAAATGCATGCCATATGTAACGGATTTATCAATATCTGTCCTTGCCCATAACCACTGTCAGCCAACTGTATTTCTGTTTCTATATGATCTGTATTTGAATACTGTGACTGTGCCATCTTTATTTCAAATGGCAAATCCTCCTTAAACCCAAACTCATCCAGGGATCGCTCCATCTCTTCTGAGCCGATTTTTAGAGCAGCTTTTGCAAAATAAATGTTATCTGAGTAGATCAAAGCATTCTCTAAAATTACCGGTTCATATGCATGAAGTGTTGTTACATAATACGATCCCCAAGATGCATCCTTCTGCCAACTTAAACCTACATTCCCATAATCTTCTGTTGGATCGATTGTTCCTGATTCCAAGCCAATCGCAGCAGTAATCGGTTTGAAAGTAGAACCCGGACACCATACCTGCCGAAAACGGTTATACATAGGCTTGTTCTCATCCTCATTAAGGGACGTCCACTGCTGGTCAGACAACCCCATAATAAAATCGTTATTATCATAGGATGGTGTGCTGACTAACGCCAATACCTCTCCAGTATAAGGGTTCATGGCTATCGAACAGCTTTTATCTTCCTTAAACTGCTCATACAGAAAAACCTGCAAATCAGCATCTATTGTAAGCTGTATATCCTTCCCATGCTGTACTGGTATACTGGCAAGTTCCTCTTTTTCTTTCCCCTCCGAATCCACAATATAGATCCTGCATCCGTTCTGCCCTTTTAATTCACTTTCATACAATCCCTCCATTCCGTTTCTGCCGATTACGCTATTAGCTGTATATCCTTCTCCCGAATGTTCCTCTAAATCTTCTGCAGTAACACTTTGAACATATCCGATTAAGTGTGCGGCTGCTTCCTCTAATGGATATTCTCGCACATCAATATCAGAAATCATTACTCCAGGAATTTCCAGTAACTTTTCATGCCGTTCCTTTTCTTTCAGCACCTCTTCATCAGGCTCAATCTTCATCAATTCGATATCCTCAACCTTGGAGATGGTTTTGATCGGCACAAAAGAATCCTCCTTTACCCAATCCGCTGACAACTTTTTTTCTATCATTTCAGGTGTAATTTCCAATAGTTCTGCAATTTTTGCGATTGCTTCTGTCCTGTTTTCAATCTTTCCCGGAACAATTCCCACTGAAGATGCCGTACCTTTACCTGCAAGAACACGCCCATTTCTGTCCAGGACTTCTCCTCGTTCTGCCTGCACAGTTGAAACTCTTACTTTGTCAGAAGAAGATAAATCAGGAAAAATCATGGAATCATCCCAAACCAGCTTATATCCTTCCTTACCTTTCACGAAGAAGGCGTCATTCTCAAACTGTATCATTCCTGCCGCCGTATCGAAAGATGTCTGATAAGTTACCAGCCTATGTTCTTCATCATATGTCAAAATTTCAACCACCATATTATGTAGCTCAATGCCTTCATAAATAGCCGAATTTCGTTTTATAAAATCCTCTTGACTAATATTTCCCGATGTCTCAGTATCCAGCATTGCATACATTTTTTCATACTCTTGGCTTGAAATATAGTCCATATACTGAAGCAAAAGCTCTTGTGGCGTTTCCCATCTGCGTTTTATTCCCTGCATCCCCGCCATGCATATAGCTGCAACGAAAGCACCTGCTCCTACAGCAGCAATAGTAACCCATAAATACTTATGTCTCGTTCTTCTTCTCTTACCTCTGTTTTTTATCATGCCAACCTCCGCTTACTGACTATAATTACAATTATGATTTCTGACATTCAAAATATATGGATCTTCACAGCCCACGCTTGCTTTTTTATTACGCTTGTAAGATTTACGGATAAAAAATTTTGTTTCAAAATACATCTGCACAAATATTACATCAGTAAGATTTAAAAGTCAAGTTCCTTTCCTTAAAAATCAAACATTACAGAACCACGATCTGTTATTTCGTATTTATTATGAATTATAATTACGTTCTCGAACCACTCCCCGAACTGTAAAATGGTGTTGGAGGTGAACTAATAGTGGATAAATCAAAAAAACTAGATATTTCCTACATGGGGCCTATATTTAAAAAATACCGTCTTGACGCTGACCGAACCCAAGAGGAGGTCGCTGAGAAGGTCGGCATTACTACACGTTTCCTCATGGCCCTTGAAAATGAAGAGAAGCGCCCAAGCCTAGATAATCTCCTGCGACTTGTAGAAACACTGAACATACCCGGAGATGCAGTCCTCCATCCTCAACTACAAACCAAAGACAGCGAGGATGAACAGCTCATCCGTATACTGATGAGATTAAACCAGAGGGATAAAGAAGTTATTTGCACCACCATACAAAAGATGCTGGATACTGCAGACAGGGAACACGGATACTAATTCTTTTCTCTGCCTTTAACGCATTTCTTCAGGTGATCCCTTCCCTACATACGTCACTATGCCATATTCCATACGCCACCAAAAGGACAGAGCGTCCCCTTGGCGGCGTATTTGATTTTAACTGCCATCAATCAGAGTATAGAGCAGGCTGCTTTTACCGCCATTTTCCCTCCATCGCTGCTCTTTTTTAAGAAGTCCTGCCCGAATTAAATCATTGATGGCCCGCTCTACTGTCCTGCGGGACAGGTTCAGCTCTTTGGCTATTGTCCCAATGGCCGGATAGCATTGGTTCTCTTTATTGCAGCGGTCTTTTAGGTACATATACACGGTTTTGGCCCGGTGCGGTAAATCCTGCCCGTAAATGTTTGCAAAATATCCTATGGACCTCACCTGCCTTTCTAATCAGTACGGAGAGGTGGACGCATAGAGGCACTTCTGCGCTCCCGCATATGAGGAGCCGCAGCATGAACCTGTCCGCCAGAGTGTGGAGGAGCTGTTTGCTCTGTCGGCATATCCTCCCATCCATCATCTTCTTCCTCATCTCTGCGCCGCACGATTTCCTCCTCCAGTTCAAACCGGTCTGCATAAAATACCTGCCGCGCTGCCTGCTCCGGGACTTCATAAGGTTCCCCGAAACAGATTCCCCATTTTAAAAACAGGGGAAGTTCGGTCTGCATGGGACAGTTTCCCGTCTTAGCCAGAATGAAATGTCCTTTCGGCAGAGTTTTCAACTCATCCGGCGACATTAACGGGCGGCTGATCATCTGCAGGCTCTGACTGGGATCATTCTTCCCTCTGGAAATAGAACCAGAAAGCACTGTCCGGTTTCCCAACGCTTTAGACAGAATCTCTGCACTTTCCGAATTAGGCGCAAAGCCTCCGAACAAAATGTCCTGGCAGTTATCAATAATGATGCTGGAACCTTCTTTCCCGTAGTTTTTCTCCAGCTGTGCAAAGCTCTGGATAATCGGAACCATGCTGATCCGCCTGGACCGGCCAGCAGAAAACATCATCTCCATGGACTCAATTTTAGGGATTGTACCAATCTCATCGGCAAACATCATTACCCGGTTCGGCAGCTTTCCGCCATGCTCATTGGCAATGGTCAGCATTTCCCGATAGAGCTGCTGGAGGAATAGGGAAACCATGAAATACTTGGTATTATCTTCCTCCGGAAGCACGATGAAGATTGCAGACTTCTGCGAGCAAAAGGTTTCCGTATCCAGCGTACTGTCAAAACACAGGATCTGCTCCATCTCACTGTCCAGGAATGCATTCAAACGGCTCATAGCTGTTGACATGACCGATGCCATCGCCTGATCCGCAGAATTGAGCGCGGCTCCGGCAAACCACTTCGCTTTATGATCGGGCGGCAGCTTATCCATCAAAAGCTGAAACAGGCTGCGGTTCTTTACCGGAGAGGGAGCCAGTAAATCCTGGATCAATTTAAACACGGAAATGATGTGTCGTTTCTCTGGTGGACAGTATTCCGCAATCAGCAGAATCACAGAAGCCAGCAGACCTTCTGCCGCATCATAGAAAAATGCATTCTGCCCGTAACTGCTGGCGGATGCCCCATCTGAGCATATGATGGTCTTTGCCGTAATCTTTGCGTATTTTTCCGCCTTCGCTTTTGCTGCCAGATTGTTCGGGTCTTTCAAATATGCATCCATATACTTGTTTACCAGCGTTAGGATGTTATTCCCGTCTGAACGAGTCGGATTGCGAAGATCTAGGACGGAGATACGGTACCCGTAACAGTCCCTGGCGATTCCCGCATAGTTCCGGAACAGGTCGCCTTTGGTATCAGTCGTCAGGAAACTCATCCCAGATGCACAGGCATATTCGATATTGGAATACAGGAAATTGGCTGTTTTTCCTACGCCTGCAGCTCCAATCATCAGACAATGGATGTCGCCGTTGTCCACCAGTGCTGTGATGGAGCTTCCTCTCTTTTTGTATCCCACCACCAGTCCCTGCTCCTTGGGCAGCGCCACTCCTTTCCGCCACTTTTCCGGCTGGTAGGTGACATGGGCATAAGTCTCTCCGATTTCTTTTTCTGTTGCAAATCTCGCTGTTCCATGCTGACCGTCCCCGACCGTCCGCGACTTGATCCCGTTTAATGTATAGTAATTGGACAGCATGGCAAGTCCGCCAATCACTGCAAACATCCCAAACCCAATGCAGACAAACAGAACAATATTCTGCACCTCCATCTCATTCCTCCCTTCATCCCATCTGCACCCCCATCCACTGTTTCTCCTCCAACTCCGGCGGTGGTTTCGACATGACCTGCAGATCCTCGTTCCAGTCTTTTTGCTGCGAGAAAAGCGGGAACACATCGCTGTATCCCCGCTCTGATAAACTCTGTTTGATTCTCTCCCTCGCCTGTATCCCTGCTTTATCATTATCAAGGCACAGGCCAACCTTTCGGACATACGGCGCGTCAGACAAAAGCTGCATAAGCGCATGCTCCGCTACTCCACAGAGGGCCACATAGCTGTGTTCCTGCCAGTCCTTCTGATACATCGTGATAAAAGACAGCATATCGATAGGCGCTTCAAACACATAGACCGTATCACTCCGCCCAATCCAGCGGAAACTGTACCTCGGATCGCAGCTTTCCACATTTCCTTTGAACGGTTCCCCTTTTGTGTAGGTGCTTCTTTTATGTGCGTGCCTGGGAACACCGTCTGTATCGTACCCAACGAATACCGCATTATGATATTTAGCATCCTCATAGAGCATCTTCTGTCTGGCAAATGCAGACACCACATTTCGATCCAAACATCGGGCTTGCGTCAGATAAGCAAAGACGCGCCGCATATTTGCATAGGCTTCCGGAAGCTGGAACGGCTTTGGCGGCTCCGGCTCTTTCTGCTGACTCTCACGGTACGCCTGTCCCTGTTCTCCATCTAACAGCATACTAACTGCGTCTGGAAAACTTCGCCCGTAAAACATCTGCACAAAGTCAATGGCACATCCTCCTTTTTCAGCCGCATGGTCATACCACCGATTTCCACGCACTGTCACGCTGTGGTCACTCGCCAGACGCTTCTCCCTGCCGGATCGCAGGAGCTTTTCCCCCTGACGGGTAAGAAAATCCTCCAGATCCACACGATTGGCCCGCTGCTTCTGTTCTTCCGTAAAATAAACATATCCGGACATTCATCCACCTCCAGCTAATAAAGTTGTTGTACTGGCTCATGGTCATCCCGTTTATGACCCTGTGCTTGTTTTTTCTCTGCCAGTTTTCTTCTGCGTTTCCGGTCGATATGATAGGGTGTCTGTCCAGTACCTTTTCGGTAATCCTCCCGGAACAGTTCCTCCAGACGGTGCAGGAGCCTTGTCGCTGCCAGAAATGCGGACGGGTCACGGAAAGAATCCAGATGGTCCAGAAAAAACTGGGCGTAAATATTCCCCTGCGCAGCAGACGCTTCCAGATAAACAACCGCCTTTTCTCTGTCGCGGGGAACATCTTTCCCGCAAAGATATAACTTACCCAGAGAATACTGGGCATACGGATTCCCTTTTTCTGCGGCGGCCTCCATCCACCGGATTCCTTCTGCCACATTTTTTGTCAGATGTTCTCCAGACAGATATAGCTTTCCAAGCTGATAAGCCGCATACTCGTTTCCCTGTACTGCTGACATTTCAAAATAGTGGACAGCACATTCCACATCCTGCAAAACATCTTCCCCCGACAGATAAAGTTTTCCAAGCGTATACTGTGCATAAGCATTCCCTTTCCCAGAAGCAACCTCCAACCACTTGACTGCCAGCTGCACATCTTTAGGGATTTCTTCATTGGCAAGGTATAACCGCCCCAGCTGATAGGCCGCATATTCATTTCCCCTCTCTGCTGACTGGGAAAATAGTTCAACTGCCCGCTCCATATCCTGCGGAACATAGTGTCCATCCCGATAGAGCTTTGCCAACGCATACTGGGCTGCACAGTTTTCCGCTTCCGCTGCTTTCATCAGCCATTTCAACGCCTGCTCTGGATTACCAGTGCCGTTTTCCAACCACTGTTTTCCCAAGGCATATTGGGCATGGACATTTCCAAGCCGTGCCGCCTGCTCCCAGTATTCCTCCGCCAGTTCATCATCCTTTTCTGCCCCGGTTCCCGTATGGAGCATCCAGCCCAGACGGTACTGCAGCTTATCATCATGGCTCTTTTTTTCCAGGGAGGAAAACCCGATGAAGGCATCTTTAAAAGATTTTTCTGCCCGCTCGGAGTCTTTCTCCGTACCTACTCCATCCCGGAACATCTTCGCCAGTTCATAGGATGCATACGGATTCCCTTGTTTGGCAGACATCTGATAAAGCCTCCGGGCCTGTTCAAAGTTCTGCTCTACACCCTGCCCACGGTAATACAAACCTCCCAAGGAATACTGGGCATATTTGTGTTTCTGCGAAGCCGCTTTCGCAAACCACTCCGCAGCAGTTTTATATTCTGTTTCCGTACCAAGACCAGCCGCGTACATTTTTCCAATTCGATACCACAGATAAGGCATTTTCCACTCTTTCGCCGTTTGTTCCGCAGCGAGGAATGCCCCCAGTGCTTTCCGGTACCATTTCTCTGCCGCTTCTGGATCTGCTTCACGCCCCAGTCCGTCTGCGCACATCCGCCCCAGATCATACATTGCCAGCGCATTCCCCGTTTCCGCCTCCGCGAGAAACAACTCAAATGCCTGCTCAAAGTCCTGATCCACTTCTTCGCTGCCATATAGATAGCTCCGCGCACATTTGTAGTTTTCACTCCAACTGGCATGAAAGATATTTTGTTGTTTCGTCCTGTCTTTCATCATTCCTTCCGGTAAATCTGTTTCGTCCGAATCCACTTGCTCCGGCTCCATGTCTCCATCCGAAAGGACTTCTTCCTGAGCCCATTGTATTTCTGGCTCTGGAGCATGCTCGTCCTCAAAAGTCAGCTGATGGCTGCTTAATTTCCATGCTTCTGCGATTACCATATTTTTGATACTTTTAAATTGTTTCTGTTCTGACAAAGGCGGAAGTGGAGGCAGATCGTTTTGATAAGTAGAACGGATTTTATCCTGCCATTTTCCCCATGCCTGATACAGTTCTGATACACGACTGTCTTTCGCCAGTTCATCTACAATCTGATCCACCAGATTTTTCACATCCCGCTTCAGGTACCCATATACCTTTTTCCCGGATGTATTTTTTAAGCGCTCGGATAAGAGAACCATCATTCGCTCAATCTCATCGTTTACAAGGGTTTCACCTTTTAGATTTTCTATCTTCTGCCGTATCACATCTTCCGCTCCGGATTTCAATTCTGCACGCGCCTGATTTTGTTCCTCGTAGAGATTTGCAAAATCCTGGCGGAAAATATCATGGGCCAGCTCCGAGCGCATGGCTTCAATGGACGGTTTCGTCAGATACCCGTCATTGTCTTTTGCAGAATAGACCATCAGATGTACATGGGGATGATGGCCCTCATTGTGGAACGCTGCGTACCATCGGAGATTTGCACTGTCAATCTTCATGTGGCTGCAGAGCATGGCCCGTTTCGACCGGAGCAGTGCCATCCATTGGGACGCGCTGTCATACCCAAGCCGCGCTGCATCCTCCCGGCGAAGGGAGATGACATGCGTCCAGACCGGACCTTTGTGATTTACCACATCCTCCTGCACCCGTTTTAACACGACGGGAACTCCCGCATCCGTGAACAGACCATGCTCCCCTACACGCTCCACGCGGGGACGGTTTGCAATATAGTCCACATAGTTTTTGCGGTTCCCAATAAGATCCACGTTCTGCTCCAGCGCACAGGAAATAAACTCGGAGGCATTCCCGATGGTCGGACGCAATAAAAAATCCGCATATTCCAGCAGCTCTTTTGTCTGCAGAATATCGCGGATTAGTTGTGTAATCAGTTCTTTCTGGTTACCAGTAGCAGGAAGGGACAGCTTGCTTTCATCGATTTTCTCAACACCTTCACGGGTTCCGATATAACGGACATAATTCTCCAGATGCTCTGGCGGTGCATCCCGGAGATAATGAGAGGTAAAAATCAGTTTTGGCATTACATCTTCTCCTTAAAGAGAAAAAGGCCCGCCGGAGCGGACCTTCCCTTTATGTGTTACAGGACACCCAACTTCTGCAGCATCTCCACGCAGTCCTTTGCACCCTGCACATAGAGATACGCACTCTCATGCTGTGCCAGAAGATTGATCTTGACAATATAATCTTCCACTACCTGCTGATCTTCTGGAGAAAGTTTCACAAGCACATCCCGCTTTTTTTCAGCCAGCATACTAATCTCCTGATAGAGATTTTTTTCCTCATCATTGCAGGTTTTTCTCCGGTGAAGCAGCGCATGCTCTGTCATCTCCTGAATCACCATTTCAAAAATTTCATTCCTATCCATTGTTACTACTCTCCTTTTTCAACACACCATAAACGAACCATACGCGACCAGTCTATACCAAAATCCAACAAAGATTTTCTATTCTTTTAGGTTTCACGTTTCTGATATTTGTATGCGCTCTCAAAATCAATCGCACCGTTGATGCGCCTGACTTCCTCCACGCATTTCGAGTGTAGCCGTTTCATAGCCGTTTCGTCAACATCATGTGTGTAGGCAATCACCTGGGACAGCTTAGAAAGCTCCACTGCGATTTTAAAATCCATCCTCGCCAGTCGGTTCTCACTATCCTGTACCGTTCCGGTCATTACCGAGGAGATTGCCTGGAGCAGATAGTCCTCCGCTTTTTCCGAAGTAAGAAACCCCAGATAGAACCGCAGGGCATCTTCAATCAGCTCGGTGCGGTTCTTTACCGTGCTGTCCTTGATATAGGCATCTGCCAGTGCGACCAGTTCCGTATCCACGCGGATGGAAAACTTGGTTTTATCCGCATTCCCGCTCATGAAGCCCTCCTTTCTGCCTGCTCTGCCGAAGCCACCCTCTTTTTCTCCAGAAATTATGCCAGACTCCTATACCAGCCACCTCAATTTCTGCAGCGGGACTTTTGGGGTGCCAAAGAAAATCCCCGCACGGCTTTGCAGGGCGGTGTGAACCGGGCGAGGGGGCTTTGAAAAGCCACCCGCCCTTTAACCTGCACACATTTCGACCCAACTTAAACCTCTAAACTTTAGCGTTTATCCGCCTCTTTGCCGCTATCCGGCCTTTCTGTCCACACGCGCCCCAACACCTCGAAAAACTCCCGCAAGGGTACACGGATGCCACCCCTGCACGAAAAAGCCGACACAAC
>OLRK01001540.1_pt1 | contig 18617 bp, 14 predicted proteins | sample 1672911 | NCBI WGS metagenome assembly OLRK01 (sample SAMEA3136736, study PRJEB25190) | human gut metagenome | biome: human gut; feature: human-associated habitat; material: faeces | place: Austria | collected 2013 | reverse complement strand
AAGTAAAGAGCCAGCGGATGAAGTCGGAACTGATCACGAATGTATCCCACGATCTGAAGACCCCGCTGACGGCTATCATTACTTATGTAAAGCTGCTGCAGGAGCCGGGAGTGACGCAGGAGCAGCGCAAGGAGTATCTGGAGACGCTGGATCGGAAAGCTTTGCGGCTGAAAGCACTGATTGAAGACCTGTTTGAAGTCAGCAAGGCAAATTCCCGGAATATCACGCTTGATATCCGCGATGTGGATATCGTAAGCATGGTCAAGCAGGTGGAATTCGAGATGGAAGACAAGCTGACGGATGCCGGACTGGAAGTGCGGATGAGCCTGCCGGAAGAGAAGGTCATCGTGCCGTTGGACAGTCAGAAAACCTTCCGTATTTTTGAAAATCTGTTTGGCAATATTGCCAAGTATGCGTTACCCGGCACCAGAGTCTATGTCAACGGTTTCACGGCAAAAGAGGATGTGACGATCATCTTAAAAAATATCACGGCACAGGAGTTGTCCGTATCCGGAGAGGAACTGACGGAACGGTTCGTCAGAGGAGACACCTCACGTAATACCGAGGGCAGCGGACTGGGGCTGGCCATCGCCAAAAGCTTCACGGAACTGCAGAGCGGCAAATTCCGGATCGAACTGGACGGAGATCTGTTCAAGGTGGTATTGACCTGGAAAGTAAAGTCACAGAATGGTCAAAATATGGTTCCCAGAGAGTCTGAGACGGCAGAAAAGAACGAAAACAGTGACTGTTTATCATAAAATCTGTTGCATGATAATAATAAAATAAATCAATGTTTTAATACTAAAACATCCACATTTACGTAGAAATATGTTAAATGTGGATGTTTTCAATTACAAATGAGTGTGCTACAATAATGAAAACTTCAAAGAGAAGTATTACGGATCTGAAGTGTGGAACAGCTGTGCAGAACGCACAAGCTGTATGAAGAGAAAAAGGAGCAGTAAACAATGGGAATGACAATGACACAGAAGATACTTGCCCGTGCAGCGGGTCTTGAGCAGGTACAGGCAGGACAGCTGATCGAGGCACAGTTGGATCTGGTGCTGGGCAACGATATCACCAGTCCGGTGGCAATCAAGGAAATGGATAAAATGAAGGTGCAGGGGGTGTTTGATAAGGATAAGATCGCACTGGTACCGGATCATTTTGTTCCCAATAAGGATATTAAGTCTGCGGAGCACTGCAAATGTGTCCGTGAGTTTGCAAGACGCAATGAGATCACCAATTATTTCGAAGTGGGAGAGATGGGTATCGAGCATGCCCTGCTTCCGGAGAAAGGACTTACTGTAGCCGGAGATGTGATCATCGGTGCAGATTCCCATACCTGTACTTACGGTGCTTTGGGAGCATTTTCCACCGGTGTGGGAAGCACGGATATGGCGGCCGGCATGGCGATCGGCAAATGCTGGTTCAAGGTACCGGAAGCAATCCGCTTCGTGCTTAAAGGGAAGCTGAAACCTTATGTTAGCGGTAAAGATGTGATCCTGCACATCATCGGTATGATCGGTGTGGACGGTGCGTTGTATCAGTCCATGGAATTTGTGGGCGAGGGCGTTTCATCCTTGTCGATGGACGATCGTCTGTGTATCTGCAATATGGCAATTGAGGCAGGAGCGAAAAACGGCATCTTTGAAGTGGATGACACGACCAGAGCCTATGTGAAAGAGAGAGTGCATCGCGAATTCAGGGAATATCATGCCGATGAAGATGCTGTCTATGCCAAGACATATGAAATCGATCTCGGCGAGATCAGACCGACAATCGCTTTCCCGCATCTGCCGGAAAACACCAGAACGGTAGACGAGATAAAAGAAGATATCAAGATCGATCAGGTCGTGATCGGCAGCTGTACCAACGGCCGCATTTCCGACATGCAGGCAGCGGCGGAAATATTGAAAGGAAAACATATCGCCAAAGGGGTGCGCTGCATCGTCATCCCGGCGACCCAAAGCATTTACAAGGAATGTATCAAGCGCGGCTATATGGATATCTTCATCGATGCCGGCTGTGTCGTTTCCACTCCGACCTGCGGACCTTGTCTGGGCGGTTATATGGGCATCCTGGCAGAAGGGGAACGCTGTGTTGCCACGACGAACCGTAACTTTGTCGGACGCATGGGACATGTGGATTCGGAAGTTTATCTTGCCAGCCCGTATGTAGCGGCGGCCAGTGCGCTTGCCGGCGTGATCGCTGCCCCTAAATAAGAGAAGGAGGAACAATATGAAAGCAAAAGGACAGACACATATTTATCCGGATAATGTTGATACTGATGTCATCATTCCGGCCCGTTATCTGAATACGAGCGATCCTAAGGAACTTGCCAGTCACTGCATGTGCGACATCGATGCCGATTTCGTGAATAAAGTAAAACCGGGCGATATCATCGTAGCGGGATGGAACTTCGGCTGCGGATCTTCCCGAGAACATGCGCCGATCGCCATCAAGGAAAGCGGCATCAGCTGTGTGATCGCCAAATCATTTGCCCGTATCTTTTACCGCAATGCGATCAATATCGGACTGCCGATCCTGGAATGCGAGGCGGCCTGCAATGCCATCACGGCCGGAGACGAGATCGAAATCGACTTCGACAGCGGACTGATCCACAACCTGAGCCGGAAAGAAACATATCAGGCGGCACCGTTTCCGCCGTTCATTCAAAAAATCATGAAAGACAACGGATTGATGAATGCAATCGTTAAGGGGGATTATTAATATGGAAAAACGCATCGCACTGATCGAAGGGGACGGCATCGGTCCGGAAATCATGGCCGAGGCCGTAAAGGTGCTTCGATGTATCGAAGAACTTTATCATCATCATTTTACGTATGCGCCGGTCTGTGCAGGGGGATGCGCAATTGACCGTTATCAGACATCATTGCCTAAGGAAAGCCTGCAGACTTGCTTAGAAAGCGATTCTGTGCTGCTGGCGGCTGTCGGCGGTCCGAAATGGGATAATGTGGACCCTTCCATCCGTCCGGAGAAAGCTTTGCTGAGCATCCGCAAGGAACTCGGTCTTTATGCCAATCTGCGCCCGGCAAAGATCTTCCCGCAGCTGAAGCATGCATCGCCGCTGAAGGAGGAAATTGTTGAAAAAGGCATTGATTTCATGGTTGTCCGTGAACTGATCGGCGGTGTCTATTTCGGTGAAAAGAAAACAGAAGAGCGAAACGGGGAACGCTATGCCAGCGATACGATGTGCTACAGTGAGCACGAGATCCGCCGTATTGCGCATACGGCCTTTCAGACGGCCCGTAAGCGCAACGGCCGCGTCATTTCCATCGATAAGGCCAATGTGCTGGATTCCAGCCGCTTATGGCGCAAGATCGTCCATGAAGTGGCACAGGAATACCCGGATGTGACATGTGCGGATATGCTGGTGGACAATGCCGCCATGCAGATCGTAAAAGATCCTTCCCAGTTTGATGTGATCGTGACGGAAAATATGTTCGGCGACATCCTCAGCGATGAGGCGAGCATGATTACCGGCAGCATCGGACTGATCCCGAGTGCGTCACTGGGCGAGGGAAAACGCGGCATGTATGAACCGATCCACGGATCGGCACCGGACATTGCCGGCAAAAATATCGCCAATCCGATCGGCATGATCCTCTCCGCTGCCATGATGCTGAAATATGCGTTTGATCTGGATGAAGAGCAGCAGCTGATCGAACAGGCGGTCGAAAAGGTCCTTGATGAAGGATATCGCTGCAGCGATATCATGGAAGAGGGAGCCGTAAAGCTGACCTGCAGCGAGATGGGGGATCAGATTATCGCGGCAATGCGAACGATTTATCATGAATAATCCAAGGAAAGGCCGTATTTAAAGGGGGATACGGTCTTTTTTTTCATAAAATGCCGAAGATGTGAAATTATTTTGTTCATCTGCTTGCTTTTCCGATAAAAAAGCTGTAAAATACAAGGGCTGTGTGTAAACAGCATGCGTGGGAGGACGTGCAACCGTTCGTCAACCACTGCATAAGACATAAATTATAGGAGGTGTGTCTTGTGAGCAAAAAAGTTGCAAAAATCTGTAAACTGCAGTTCCCTGCAGGCGGAGCTAGACCGGGACCGGCCCTGGCTTCTGCTGGAATCAACATGCCGCAGTTCTGTACAGCATTCAATGATGCTACAAAGGACCGTGCAGGTGATATGGTTCCAGTTATCATCACTGCATACGAAGACAAATCATTTGATTTCGTATTGAAAACGACACCGGCTGCTATTCTGCTGAAGAAAGCTGCCAAGATCCAGAAGGCAAGCAGCAATCAGAAAGAAATCGCAGGTACGATCACTGTCGATCAGCTGAAAGAAATCGCTGAATACAAAATGCCGGATCTGAATGCAAACGATGTTGAGGCTGCAATGCGTATTGTCGCTGGTACAGCACGCAACATGGGTATCAAGATCGACGGCTTCGAAATGTAAGAAAGGACGAGTGGACGAATATGGCAAAAGTAGGAAAGAAATACGCTGAAGCTGCAAAATTGGTTGACCGTTCTAAGGCTTACACAATCGAAGAAGCAGTTGCTTTGGCAAAACAGACAAGTACAGTTAAATTTGATGCTTCTGTAGAAGTATCATTCCGTCTGAACGTGGATCCACGTCATGCTGACCAGCAGATCCGCGGTGCGATGGTCCTGCCAAACGGTACAGGTAAATCACAGAAGGTTTGTGTTATTACACAGGGTGCGAAAGAGCAGGAAGCAAAAGATGCTGGTGCTGATTATGTCGGTGGCAGCGAACTGTTGGATCAGATCTCTAAAGGATGGTTTGATTTCGACGTTATCGTAGCGACTCCGGATATGATGGGTCAGCTCGGTAAACTGGGTCGTTTGTTAGGCCCTAAGGGATTGATGCCAAACCCTAAAACAGGTACAGTTACAATGGATGTTGCGAAAGCAATCGAAGACATCAAAAAAGGTAAAGTTGAGTACCGTGTAGACAAAGAAGGAAACATCAACCTGATGATCGGTAAAACAAGCTTTGAAGATCAGGCACTGGTTGAAAACTTCAAGGCAATCTACGGAACAATCGCAAAGGCTCGTCCGGCTGCAGTTAAAGGAACTTACATCAAGAACCTTGTACTGAGCACAACGATGGGTCCTGGCATCCATGTTGCAGTAGAAAAGTAATTGACATTTCGTTGATTAATGTTACAATAAATTAGCTATCAATATACCAAAGACAGTAACGGCAGAAATGCTTAATCATGTTACCGAGGTAGGAAGAGAAAAAGAACTTTCAACCCGCAGACTGTCTTGGTGTGCGGGTTTTATAACTCTTGCGGTATATTTGATATAAAAACAGGAGGTGTAGGAAATGAATCAGGCAATCATCGATGCAAAAAAAGCACTCGTTAGTGAAATTGCAGATAAGATGAAAAATGCTGAGTCAGCTGTTGTTGTTGAGTATCGCGGCTTGACAGTAGCAGAAATGACAGAGCTGCGCCGTAACCTGCGTGCCGAGGATGTTGAATTCAAGGTGTACAAGAATGCGATGGCACAGCGTGCTGCTGAAAGCATTGGCGCTGGCGGACTGAAGGAAGTACTGGTAGGTCCAAACGCAATTGCATTTGGTAAAGACGCAGTAGCACCTGCACGTGTGCTTGCGAAATTCGCAAAAACACATGAGGCTCTGGTGCTGAAAAGCGGTATCGTCGAAGGTAATGTTGTCGGAGTTGAGACAATCCAGAAACTGTCTTCACTGCCGAACAAAGATGGCATGATCTCAATGTTCTTGGGATGCTTGCAATCACCAGTCATCAAATTTGCTTGCGCTGTTAAAGCAGTTGCAGAAAGCAAAGAAGGTTCAGCTGAGGCAGCTGAATAATTAAAAGAACTATAGGAGGATAACGAACATGGCAAAATTAACACATGAGGATATCTTAGCTTATCTTGAGGAAGCTACAATTCTTGAACTGAACGACTTAGTAAGTGCAATCGAAGAAAAATTCGGCGTAACAGCTGCTGCACCGGTTGCTGCTGCACCTGCTGCTGAAGCTGCTGAAGCTGCTGGACCAAGCGAAGTAACTGTAACTCTGACTGATGTTGGTGGAACAAAAGTTGCTGTTATCAAGGCAGTACGTGAGATCACTGGTTTAGGTCTGGTTGACGCTAAGGGTCTGGTTGACAAAGCTCCAAGCGTAATCAAGGAAAACATCAAACCAGAAGAAGCAGAAGAAATCAAGAAGAAACTGATGGACGCTGGTGCTTCTGTAGAAATCAAGTAATTTCACAGTTGATCCTGATGAATGAATAATACGAAAGCGTGGCTTTCGTTCACTAAAAGGACGGTGATCGTTATGAATCATTATTTCACAGATAATCGTCATTTAGCACAAAACCGGAAAGAAATCACTTTCCGGTTTTCGTGTTTTACCTGCCGTTTTATTACAGACAACGGCGTCTTCTGTAAAGACTATGTTGACTATGGTTCGCAGGAGCTGTTAAAGGCGATCGAAAAACAGGGAGAAATGGGCAGCCGTGTGCTGGATCTGGGCTGCGGCTACGGTGTGATCGGTATCGTCTTGAAAAAAATGTATCCCGACAGCAGGCTGACACTGGCCGAGATCAATCCGCGTTCCCTGCAGCTGGCAGAGGAAAATGCAAAGCTGAACGGTGCGGAAGTAGAGTGCGTGCATTCGGATGTATATTCAGGAGTGGAAGGGAATACTTTTACTGATATCGTCACCAATCCGCCGATCCGGGCGGGAAAGGAAATTGTGCACCGCATGTTCGAAGAAGGATATGAACATCTGGAGGACAACGGAAGACTCTGGGTGGTCATCCGCAAACAACAGGGAGCTTCCAGCGCAAAGAAGAAGATAGAAGAAGTGTTTGGCAACTGTGAGATTTTACAGAAGTCAAAAGGATATTATATTCTTTTCGCACGAAAACTTGACAAATTGACAAGTGATTGATATTATAATAAATTGCAAAATACTAGAATGATAGAATGGCTTCATTTTCTCATTTTAGTTGAAAAATATATAAAAGAAAGGATGGCGTACATGGACCAAAAGACACCTTATCGTATTGTCGCTTCCGGTAAAAAGGCTAAGCGTAGGGACTATTCAAAGGTAAGCGGAAATCTCGAACTGCCTAATCTGGTTGAGATTCAGACTGACTCTTTTGAGTGGTTCAAAAACGATGGAATCGCAGAAGTATTTAACGAAATTTATCCGATTCAGAACTATGGAGGAAATATCCGCTTAAAGTTCCTTGGATATGAATTCGAAGAGCCTAAATACAATGCAGAAGATTCGATGTACAGAGAGTGCAACTATGCTGCACCGCTCAAGGCAAAGATGGAGCTGGAAATTACAGATACGAGCACCGGTGAGGTCATGCGCAAGGAAGAGGAAGTTTTCCTTGGCGATTTCCCTTTGATGACCGAAACAGGTACTTTCATTATTAACGGAGCGGAACGTGTAATCGTTTCGCAAATTGTGCGTTCTCCGGGCGCTTATTTCTCTACAGGCTATGAAGAGAAAACCGGAAAAACCAGCTATAGCTGCGAATTAATTCCAAGCCGCGGTACCTGGCTGGAATTTATGACGGAGCTGAAAAAGAGTTCCCTGGGACGTCAGTTATCTGTAAGCATTGACCGCAAACGTAAGATTCTTTCCAGCGTACTGTTCAAAGCAATCGGTATGTCTGTGGATCTGCTTCCAAGCGAAAATCCTCTCGATACGACTCAGATGGAAACATTCCTGCGTGCAATGGGCAGAGAATGGCCGGCTGATATTGCTGTTGACGATGAAAATCGTGAATATATGAATCTTTATCTGCTTCTTTATGCCGCTTTCTTTGGAAAGTACGAAGAAGTGGAACATACACTGCTGAGTGACAAAGTCAAGACGACACAGGAAGCGCTGCTTTCTATTTATGAGAACCAGCGCAGTGATGAGATCCCGACACTGGACGGTTCCATCACTTTGATGAACGCAAAATTCTTCGATCCGCGCCGTTATGATCTGACGAAAGCCGGACGTTACAAACTGGGCAAAAAACTGAATGCTGTTGCCCGTACTTTTGAAACGACACTGGCACAGGACATTGTAGATGCGGACGGTACTGTGTTCATGGAAAGCGGTACGTATATTCGCCGTGATGAGCGCAATGCCCTGCGCAAGGTGCTGTCAAAAGGTGTTTATGTTACAGCCTTCCCGTTCAATCCGCTGTTCAATCATCCGGATGTCGTGGAAGTAGCGACAACGTGCGGACAGGGTCTTGTAGGCCGTGTGCTTGCTCATGATGTCGAGCTTTCCGAGCGTACGCTCTACGAAGGAAGCATCCTGAGCGAAGCAGACGTGGAGGCAGTGTGCAAGGAATTTGATACGATCAAAGTACAGGGTGGCATCATTGCCAAGAAAGTCGCTCTGAATGCCGAAAATGTCGCTTCTGTTCTGAATTACGGCCAGCGCATGTATGCTCTGGGACGTTTGACAGATGAAGAAGGAAATGACATCGTGGATGCAGACGGCGATCTGTACGTAGACGGTTATACACCAAGAGTAAAACCGGATGCACTGGATCCGGATACCGTGGAAGAAATCAGTGCATTGGTACGCGGAAATAATATGTATGCATGGCTTGTCGGTGCTGCCGTACAGGAAATCATGGTACGCGGAGCTGACGGAAATGTCATCAAGATCATCGGTAATGACCCGTTTGCAAATAAACACACCATTACTATTTCCGATATGTATGCGTTCTATTCTTACAACCTGAACATCATGGAAGGAATCGGTGAAACAGATGATATCGATATGCTGGGCAACCGTCGTATCCGTACAGTCGGCGAACTGATCCAGAATCAGTTCCGTATCGGATTGAGCCGTATGGAACGTGTTGTCAAGGAACGTATGTCCATTGCGGAAATCGCTACCCTGACACCGAAGAAGCTGACAAACATCCGACCGCTGACAGCAGCGATCAAAGAGTTCTTCTCCAGTTCACAGCTGTCTCAGTTCATGGATCAGCAGAACCCGCTGGCAGAGCTGACAAACAAACGCCGTATTTCCGCGTTGGGTCCAGGCGGTCTGACACGTGACCGTGCCGGCTTCGAGGTTCGAGACGTACACAGTTCACACTATGGACGTATCTGTCCGATCGAGACACCTGAAGGTCCGAACATCGGTTTGATCTCCAATATGACAACATATGGAAAGATCAATGAATACGGCTTTATTCAGACACCGTACCGTATCGTGAATCCGGATGGAACCGTAAAGGAAGAAGCGATCTATCTGTCTGCAGACGAAGAAGCCGACTATGTCATCGCACAGGCCAACGAGGTTCGTGACGGTCGCCTGATCAACGAGCATGTCGTAGCACGTAAGAACGGTGATACGATCATCGCCCGTCGTGAAGACGTGGAACTGGCCGACGTTTCGCCGAAACAGATCGTTTCGGTTGCGACTGCCTGCGTACCGTTCCTGGAAAACGACGATGCTTCCCGTGCCCTCATGGGTGCCAACATGCAGCGTCAGGCAGTGCCACTGCTGATGCCGCATTCACCGTATGTAGGAACCGGAATCGAGTATAAGATCGCTAAAGACTCCGGTGTCGGCATTGTCGCCAAAGAGGACGGAGTTGTTGAATATGTAGACTCACAGCGTATCGTGGTTCGCGATGACGAAGGTGAGACACATGAATACCGCATGCGTAAGTTCCAGCGTTCAAATGCCGGAACAAGCATCAACCAGCGCCCGATCGTTAAAAAACACGAGCGCATCGAAAAAGGTGACATTCTTGCCGATGGACCTTCCATGGAAAACGGTGAGCTTGCCCTTGGACAAAACGTGACCATTGCCTACATGACATGGTATGGTTATAACTACGAGGATGCCATCATCATGAGCGAACGTCTCGTACGTGATGATGTCTATACATCAATTCATATCGAAGAGTACGACATTGACTGCCGTGAAACAAAACTGGGTCCGGAAGAAATTACCCGTGATATTCCAAACGTCAGCGAAAATGCACGCCGTAATCTGGACAGCCGCGGTATCGTCATGGTCGGTGCGGAAGTTCAGGAGGGCGATATCCTTGTCGGTAAAGTAACTCCGAAAGGACAAAGCGAAATTTCTCCTGAAGAAAAACTGCTGCTGGCAATCTTCAGCGAAAAAGCAAGAGAAGTGCGTGACAACTCCCTGAAAGTACCGCACGGAGGAGCCGGAATCGTTCATTCCATCCGTGTCTTCAAACGTGAAGAAGGACACGACCTGCCTCCGGGAGTAAAAGAAACTGTTAAAGTTTATATCGTTCAGAAACGTAAGATTTCTGAAGGTGATAAAATGGCCGGACGCCACGGTAACAAAGGTGTCATCTCCAAGATCCTGCCGGTTGAGGATATGCCTTACATGCCGGATGGAACACCGGTTGACATCATGCTGAATCCGTTCGGTGTGCCTTCCCGTATGAACATCGGACAGGTATTGGAGATCCATTTGGGATATGCGGCGAAAAAACTGGGCGTGAAATTCGCGACACCGGTATTCGACGGTATTTCCAATGAAGAACTCAGTGACATCATGAAAGAAGCCAGCATGACAAAAGACGGTAAACAGGTACTGTATGACGGACGTACCGGAGAGGCTTTCGATGAGCGTATCTCTGTCGGTGTCATGTACATGATCAAGCTGGCGCACATGGTTGACGATAAGCTGCATGCCCGTGCAACAGGACCGTACTCTCTGGTAACGCAGCAGCCGTTGGGAGGTAAGGCTCAAAACGGTGGACAGCGTTTCGGTGAGATGGAGGTTTGGGCACTGGAGGCTTACGGTGCCGCTCACACGCTGCAGGAGATCCTGACTGTGAAGTCCGATGATATCCAGGGCCGTACCAAAACTTATGAAGCGATCATCAAAGGAAAGGATATTCCTGAACCGGGAATTCCTGAGTCTTTCCGTGTATTGATGCACGAGCTGCAGGCATTGGCTATCGATGTCCGTCTGCTGGATGAAAACGGCGAGGAAGTCGACATCACAAAAGAGGACAACAGCGAACCAGCTGTTCTGCCGGTGATCGAACCGGAAAAAGAGCCGGAAGAAAACAAACCGGCAGATGATGAAGAGATTGAAGATCCGGAATTCGGAAATGAGGATTTTCCGGAATCAGATTTAGATGAACCAATTGATTTTGAAGATGACAAGGAGGCGTAGATAAAGTATGAGTATCAACAATTTTGCCTCGATTCAGGTTAGTCTCGCTTCTCCGGAGCGCATCCATGAATGGAGCCACGGAGAAGTAAAGAAACCGGAAACGATCAACTATCGTTCACAGAAACCAGAGCGTGACGGCTTGTTCTGCGAGCGCATCTTCGGTCCAAGCAAAGACTGGGAATGCTATTGCGGAAAATACAAGAAAGTACGTTATAAGGGCGTTATCTGTGACCGTTGCGGCGTAGAGATCACAAAATCGACTGTACGTCGTGAACGCATGGGTCATATCGAACTGGCTGCGCCGGTTGCTCATATCTGGTATCTGCGCGGCATTCCTTCACGTATGGCGCTGCTGCTGGATGTAACACCGAAACAGCTGGAGGAAGTTGTATACTTTGTATCCTGGATCGTAACCGACCCGCGGGATACAAAACTCGAATATAAACAGGTTCTTTCGGAAAAAGAATATCGTGAAAATATGGCGATTTACGGTCCGGGCAGCTTTGTTGCCCAGACCGGTGCCGAAGCAGCATTGACACTGCTGAGAGACGTTGACCTTGAAAAAGAATATCGCAATGTGAAGACGGCAATGGAATCGGCACAGGGCGAAAAGCATAAAAAACTGGTAAAACGTCTGGATACGATCGAAGCATTCCGCCATTCCGGCAATAAACCGGAGTGGATGGTACTGACTGTCATTCCGGTCATACCACCGGATCTGCGTCCGATGTTGCAGCTGGACGGCGGACGTTTTGCGACAAGTGATCTCAACGATCTCTATCGTCGTGTCATCACCCGCAACAACCGTCTGAAAAAACTGCTGGAGCTGGGAACACCGGCTATCATCGTACAGAACGAAAAACGTATGCTCCAGGAAGCGGTAGACGCCCTGATCGATAACGGTCGTCGTTCCAAACCGATCACCGGTGCCGGCGGACGTGCCCTGAAGTCACTGTCTCATTCGCTGAAAGGTAAACAGGGACGTTTCCGTCAGAACCTGTTAGGTAAGCGTGTCGACTTCTCAGGTCGTTCCGTAATTGCCGTAGGACCGGACCTGAAGATGTATCAGTGCGGTATTCCGCGTGAAATGGCAATTCAGCTGTTCAAACCGTTCGTTATCAACGAAATCGTAAACCGTGAAATTGCATCAAACCCGAAGACTGCGGAAAAACTGATCGATCGTCAGGATCCGCGCATCTGGGATATCGTGGAATCTGTCATTGACGGATATCCGATCCTGATGAACCGTGCACCGACCCTGCACCGTCTGGGTATCCAGGCATTTATTCCGAAACTGGTCGAAGGACGTGCGATGCGTCTGCACCCGCTGGTATGTACGGCATTCAACGCCGACTTCGACGGTGACCAGATGGCCGTTCACGTTCCGCTGAGCGAGGAAGCGCGTGCCGAAGCATTGATCATGATGCTTGGTTCCAACAACATCCTGGGTCCGAAAGATGGTAAGCCGATCGTTACACCTGGTCAGGACATGGTCATGGGTAACTTCTATCTGACCATGGAGGAAACCGCTGAAGAATTCCGTGCGGAAGCTCAGCGTTACCTGGATGTTGACTGTGAGGAAGAAGCCGCAATGTGGAATCGTTTTGCGGATAATGAAGCACATGTCTACGGAAGCATCGAAGAAATCATGATGGCATATCAGACAAAGCAGATCCATCTGCATTCACGTATTGCGGTTCCGGCAAGAAATCTTGGAAAAACAAGCTTTACACCGGAACAGATGAACAAATATCTGCTTACAACAGTCGGTAAAGTCATTTTCAACAATATGTTCCCTGAAGATTTCCCATATCTGAACGAAGTATCCGCCGCAAACTTCAAGGCAACACCGGATAAATTCTTCTTGGAAATGGGAAAAGATATTCATGAAGCGATCATCAACCTGCCGATCACTGCCGCTTTCAAGAAGAAAGATCTCGGAAAGATCATCGGTGAGGTCTTCAAACGTTATTCAACTGAAAAAACATCTGAGATCCTTGACCAGATCAAAGACCTTGGATTCTACTATTCTACAGTAGCCGGCGTTACGGTATCATTAGCCGATATCGAGGTGGCGCCGAATAAAGAAGAACATGTCAATGAGGGTAAGGAAAAGGCCGAAGAACTCAAACGCCTGCAGCGCAAGGGAAAACTGACGATGCAGGAATGGGAGCGTCATCTCAACAAGCTGTGGGCCGATGTCAAAGACGAGATCGCCGGTGAGCTGCTGGGCTCTCTGCCTCGTAAAAACCCAATCAACATGATGGCTCGTTCCGGAGCCCGTGGTAATACTTCCAACTTTACTCAGCTGGCCGGCATGCGTGGATTGATGGCCAAACCATCACAGTCCAAGTCAGCCAAGGGTGAATATGTGCCAAGCATCATCGAGGTTCCGATCTACTCATGTTTCCGTGAAGGTCTGAACGTGTCCGAGTTCTTCATCTCTACACACGGTGTGCGTAAAGGTCTGACCGATACGGCCTTGAAGACTGCCGAATCAGGATACCTGACACGTCGTCTGGTCGATGTTGCGCAGGATGTGATCATCAAAGAAGATGACTGCGGTACCGATAAAGGTTACTGGGTGGAAGCGATCATCGACCGTAAGACAAACTCAATGATCGAGTCACTTTATGACCGTCTTGTGGGACGTTATGCAAAACAGGATGTCGTTGATCCGAAGACAGGCGAGCTGATCGTTGCATCCGATGAATTCATTTCTGATGATATCGCGAAACGAATCGAGGATGCCGGAATCGAAGGAATGTATATCCGTTCTGCATTTACATGTAAATCTATCTACGGTATTTGCCGCAAGTGCTATGGACGCAACATGGCAACCGGTAAAGATGTAGAGGTCGGTGAAGCTGTCGGAATCATGGCAGCACAGTCAATCGGTGAGCCGGGTACTCAGCTGACCATGCGTACTTTCCATACCGGCGGTGTTGCCAGCGCAGACGGTGGAGATATCACACAGGGTCTTCCTCGTGTCGAGGAACTGTTCGAGGCACGCTGCCCGAAAGGTGTTGCCGTGCTTGCTCAGATCAGCGGTGAGATCACATCTGTTGAATCACTGGAAAATGCTCCGGGATTTGAAGTAACGATCACCAACGAAGTCGAGAGCAAAGTTCATAAGATCAACCCGTCACAGGCAATTCGTCAGTGGATCAAACCGGGCGTGAAGATCGAAGCTGGTGATAAGATCACCGAAGGTCCGGTCGATCCAAAAGAATTGCTGAAGGTTGCCGGCGTACGTCAGGTACAGAACTATATCCTGAAAGAGGTCAAGAAAGTATACCAGTCTCAGGGTATTGAAATCAGCGATAAACATATCGAAGTCATGATTCGCCAGATGCTGCGTAAAGTAGTAGTTGTGGATGGCGGAGATACAGAACTGAGTGCCGGTGTTCAGGTTTCTCTGATCACGGCAAACCGTATCAACCGTGATGCATTGCTGAGCGGAAAATCTCCGGCTAAGATCAAACCGGTCCTGCTTGGTATTTCCCGTGCATCTGTTGAAACTGATTCCTTCCTGTCAGCCGCATCATTCCAGGAAACGACAAAAGTACTGACTGATGCTGCAATCAAGGGTAAAGTCGATCATTTGATCGGTCTGAAAGAAAACGTAATCATCGGTAAACTGATTCCTGCCGGTACGGGATGTGAAGGTGACCGTCCGACAAACCATATTATCGAAGAAAAGGCTGCACAGCTGAAACAGCTCCGTGAAGAGCGCAACAGACATAAGGAAGATGATGAAACATTCATGACTTATGCTAATGAAACATCTGATACACAGGCTGTAGAGCCAATCAGCAGCGATGCGATCAATGAAGCTATCGCTGAAGACGATCTTTCCATCATGGAAGGTTAACAGCTGCAAATAACTTAAAATTAGCTCCAGGATAAACCTGGAGCTTTTTTTCATGAGCAGGCGAAAAGGCAGCTGAAAGAGACAGCAAATAACAGAAAACAGCTCAAAAAACAACCGTTAAAAAATGGAAATCAGGTTGCATGCAAACCTCTTTTTTTTAAAAAGCGCTATGGTATAATTGCGATGCTGTTTACCGAAAACAGCAATAAGAATCAGAAAAATGAGGAGGTAGACACAGATGAAAAGTAGGATCACCGTGTGCGCATGCACATTCTTCCTGCTGTTTGCGGCAGTCTGGGGCAATCAATTGCTGGCCGCTGAAGAAACGTCGGCAGCCGCAGGTGCAGTTCTTCCCGAAGATCACATATACACGACGATTAATGAAGACGGACGGCTGGAAATCATGGATATCGAGTCGATGGAGGAACAGACTGCACAGGAACAGGCAATGCATATCGAAGATAGTCAAAAAGATGCAAGAGCATTAAAGTACGGTGTCGTGAATTTCCGCACAAAAAGCAGTGCAGCGCTGAATACCAATTATGTCGATGCAAATACAGGAAAAAGCGGATATACGAACGGATACTATGCAGCTGATGCGGCTTTTCTGGGATATGAAAACGGAAAAGTAAAATTCATGCTGTCCGGTGTTGTCGGCCTTGTCAATGCAAGCGAAGTGGAAGTACTGGATGCTACGGAAGACTGGTATGTGAGCTTTTACCGGTGTGAACAAGGCGTTCTGAAACACTATATCAAGAGCAGCATGTACAGCAACTCCTATACAAGTGCGATCACTGTCGGTGAAATTCAGCCGTACATGAAAAACAATATTTACTATTATAGCTATGATGGTCATTATTTTTACACCGATTATCTTCAGATGCTGGATGACTATATGGCAGGTACGAGGAAAAATGCGATCAACCCGAATGATGCGTATTATAACTATTATCAGTTTGTGTCCAATCGATCAAAAACATCGTTTACGGCAACGGATATCAATAATTATGTGAAAGCCTATCTGGGCAGCAAATACACATCTTCACAGACCAAGATGTATGAGATGGGTAAATATTATATTCAGTACCAGAATCAGTACGGGGCAAACGCACTGGCGGTTTTTGGTGTATCGGCAAATGAAAGTGCCTTTGGAACCAGCAATATCGCGATGACCAAAAACAACTTGTTCGGTCATAATGCAGTCGATTCGGATCCGGGACTTGCCAACGGATATGCCAGCGCACAGAACAGTATTCAGGATCACGCCAAATACTATGTGAACCTGTGGTATTCCACACCGAAATATTCCACCTATAACGGATCGTTCCTGGGGGATAAAAGCACGGGAATGCTGAGCTATGCTTCAGACCCGTATTGGGGAGAAAAAGCGGCTCACTGGGCCTGGAAACTCGATCTATATACAAGCGGCAAGAGCGATGTCGAAAAATTAACGCTGGTATTCAAAAAATCCGGAGGCGTTAATGTAAGAAAGGAAGCCTCGACTTCATCAACACTGCTCTATACAACGCCGACGAATGAGAATATGTCATTCGTGCTTTTGGGCGAAGTCAAAGGAACGACTGTATCCGGATCGAATGTTTGGTATAAGGTGCAACTTGATACACCGCTCAACAGCGAACGCACGGCAATTGATTACAGCGGAACCGGATATGATTTCAGCCGCAGCTACGGTTATATCCATTCTTCGCTGCTATCCAAAGCAAAAACATCAGAGAGCGGAGGCAGTCAGGGCGGAACACCGACACCTGTTTATAAAAAAGGTGACGTAAATAATGACGGCAAGATTTCATCCCTGGATTATGTTCTCGTAAAGAATCACATCCTTTCCATTAAAAAGCTGAGTGGTGCATCAGCGACAGCGGCAGATGTGAATAAAGACGGCAAGATCAGTTCTCTGGATTATGTTCTGATCAAAAACGATATTTTAGGCATTTCGAAAATTAATTAAAGGAGTGAACAAATTGAAAAAAAAGATATGTATTCTTGTAACCGCAGCTGCCTTGCTGGCCTCATTTCCCAAGATCGTTTCAGCTTATAATGTCTCTTTAGGACAGCGCTTTACTGTCAGTGTGGGGTGCGGGGCAATCGAAGGCAGTGTCAAAGCTTATGCAAGCAATGCAAAGCTTGTTTCGAGTGATACATGGTGTGACCGCAACAAAAGCGTAAGCGCGACAGCGATTGCCGAAGGGTATGGCACAGCGACCATTACATTTAAGACAGTCGATGCAGCCAATGTCAGCAATCCGTCGAACCCGATCGATGCCAGCGGAAGGACACTGGGAAGTCAGAGTGTATCCGTGGTGAAGCCAAGCTCTTCACAGAACAGCAGTTCCACTGGATCGCAGACATCCGGCAGCAATAGTTCTGTCAGCCGACCGTCGCAAAATACACAGAGCAGCAATACAGCATCACAGCAGCAAGAGGAAGAAATATTGTCATCGAATGCATTGCTGGCATCCTTAAGCGTTTCTGAGGGCAAGCTTTCTCCTTCCTTTAGCAGCAATAAAACAAGCTATGAACTGGATCTTTCATCCGCGGCAGAGAGCATTCGCATCGATGCCAAGGCGCAGGACAGCAAGGCGTCAGTAAAAGGAACAGGCGAGATCAAAGTCAAACAGGGAATGAATACCGCGGAGATCGTCGTTACTGCACAAGACGGAAGTGAAAAAAAGTATACAATCAAGATTTATGTAGAAGAGACACCGGATATTTTTCTGTCTTATCGCGATCAGACATACGGTGTCGTGAAAAATACTGACCGCATCAGTGCACCGGGAACCGGATTCGAAAAAAAGAGCATTGAAATAGACGGAAAAAAAGCAGAGATGTGGAGCAATGCAGTCATGGATATCGATGTTCTGTATCTGAGCGAAGATAAGACACAAACCGCAGGCTTCTATATATATGATATCGAAGCAAATAAGATAATCAGTAGCTTCGAACCGATCGTTCTTCTGGGCAATTCTCTTTATCTGATCGATATCGGGGAAGAACAGAAAGAAAAAGAACATATGACTTTCACGACAGTGACAGTAGACGAAAAAGAAATACAGGGATGGAAATATGATGCACCTGAGCTGAAAAACTATGCCCTCCTCTATGTAATGAATGAAAAAGGAGAAAAAGTGTACTATCAGTATGAATCGGAAGAAAATACGCTGCAACTGTATGCGGATCTATCAGTGATCTATGAAAAACAGCTGGAAACAGAACAAAAGAAGTTTTACACTGCGGCAGTCGCAGCCGGATTTTTTGCCTGTACAGCAATCGGTGCTCTCATCGGCTGTCTGATCTTATACAAAAAACGGAAAGAAACATCTTTTGGATTGAAGCATTTCCGCTTCAAAAAATAAAATAACCGGTAAAAAAAATAGCCCGAAGCAGCAAAATTAGCTGAAAAAGGGCTATTTTTGTTATATTTTTAAGAAAAATCAAAAAAAGATAAAAAAAGTGAAGAAAAGTAGTTGACGAAAGGGAAAAGAGGTGGTAATATAAACGAGCGCTTGCGGAGAGCAAGCTCGATCTTTGAAA
>OLRK01001534.1_pt1 | contig 18670 bp, 14 predicted proteins | sample 1672911 | NCBI WGS metagenome assembly OLRK01 (sample SAMEA3136736, study PRJEB25190) | human gut metagenome | biome: human gut; feature: human-associated habitat; material: faeces | place: Austria | collected 2013 | reverse complement strand
CCCTCGCCCATACCGACAGCCACAAGTACATTTTTCTCAACAAGCTCAATTGTTCCGTGGAAAAACTCTGCCGAGTTAATTGATTTTGTGCGGAGCCACTGACATTCCTCAAGAATGCACATTGCCATTGAATAAGTCGGTCCCCATGTCATACCCGAACCTGCCCAAATCTGATACTCCTTGTCTTTTTCCTCGAACATTGCCGCGTACTGTTTTCCATAATCATCAGCTGCTTTTCCGACAGCAACTAAAACATTGCCTAAATTTTTAAGCTCATCTGCAAATTTCGGATAGCCGTCAAACTCGCCTCTGTTATACATAATCTTTCCGACAATAAACATTGAGCATAGGTCATTCGGCTGTGCCTCCCCGTAAGTCACCGAATAATCAGCCACTGCTGCAAGCGGTGAATTTGCCGCACCGCAAATGGCAATTGTTGTCACATTTCTTTCGGCAAGCCATTTAGCCACGGCAACAGTTTCTTTCGTATCTCCGGATTTTGATGTGAGAATCGCAAGCGTCCTCTCTGTCACCATCGGATTGCCTGTACACATAAGCTCTGCCGGAATTTCTGTAAACACCGGAAGCTTTGACATTGTTTTCATCATATAGCAATATGGCTCAAGACCTGCCAGTGAACCGCCTGCCGATGTAAACAACAGATTATCAAAGCCTTTTTCGCAAACCTGATCTGCAATTGCTTCAAATTCCGGACGTAATGCATAGAGTGCGTCTGCGTTTTTAATAATTTCCTGCTCGTTAAATGCAACCATAATTTTACCTCCTCTTTTGCGGCATATTCCGCACTTGTATTATGTTGTCTTATGTTGTTATTATATTTCATATTTCCTCTATAGTAAATTGACAATTCCTACAAATTTTACATTCTATTTTTAGCTATATTTAACAATCAATATCTATTTTTCTTTTTATACTTTTATTCATAGACAAATTTTATCAGACATTATATAATGATATATATGTATTTATGTTAAATTATCGGCTGTTTTCAAATCATATATGAAGGAGGGAGATTTATGGCATCTGTAATTAATCCGAACAGCGCTGTGCCGCTTTATAAACAGATTGCAAATATTATTGCACAAGATATCAAAAATGGAAAATACAGCTACGGCGACCGTCTGCCTTCTGAGCTGACGCTTAAAGACGTGTTCGGCGTCAGCCGCATTACTGTACGTGCAGCCATTGCCGAACTTATTGACGAAGGGCTTTTAGTCCGCTCTCAAGGTAAGGGTACTTTTATTGCACAGCCTAAAGCTGTCATGCCTGCCACTGATCATCCCGGCTTTACTCAGTCGTGCCTTCTTGCCGGACGTACGCCGTCAACAAAGCTTTTAACCATTGATTATACTTATCCGTCCCCGACAGAATGTCAATTTCTCAATCTTTCCGAGAACGATAAGATTATTGTCTCCAAGCGGCTGCGCTTTATTGAAAGTTATCCGACTGTAATTGAGACGAATCATTATATTACAGACTTGAATTTTTTATTTAACGAGGATTTAAACGGCTCACTCTTTAAAATACTTGCAAAGCACAATATTTACGTTACCCAAAGCCATAGAACATTAGAAATATGTACAGCCACAAGAGCTGAGGCTGATATGCTTGAAATTAAGACAAATACACCGCTGCTGCTATTTAAGGATAAACAACTTGATCAAAACGGACGTCCAATTTTTATATCAAAGCAGCTCTATACAACAGAACGCATGGCATTTTATCTTTAAAATGCAGCAGCGGCAGACATTCCGCTATATGTCTGCCGCTGTTTTATATCCCGCTCACTTCCATTCCTCACACAAGCCACCCCGTAAGCACGAAGCTTGCCGCGATGCCTGCCGCGGTGGCGACGAGCGCGCCTGCAAGTGTCCATCTTGTTTTTGTCACCCTTGCCGTGAGAAAATAGACGGACATTGTATAGAAAATTGTCTCTGTACTTGAAAGCATCAGGGACGAAAAGGTTCCTGAAAAAGAATCCGGCCCATAATTTTTAAATATGTCAACGAGAAGCCCTGTAGACGCTGATGAGGAAAACATTTTTATTATAGAAAGTGTAAATACTTCTACCGCGATATTTAACTTGTCTAAAAGCGGCTTAAACAGCCGCCCAAGTAATTCAAAAAATGAGGATGCCCTCAAAACGCCGACAGCGACAATAAGGCCAATAAGCGTCGGCATAATGTCAACAACTATTTTAAGCCCATCCTTTGCCCCTTCAATAAAAGTGTCATAGACATGTATCTTTTTAATGACGCCATACAAAATCATTACTAAAATCATTGCCGGCAATATTGCCGCCGAAATAAAAGACAGCATCTGACTTTCGCTCCTTTCTTTTACGCCCTATTTTTCCCGGACAAATTACTTTGCAGGAAAATCCCGGCATGATACTTTTTTCCGGTCGCGCCGCGAAGCAAGCAGACAGAAAATAAGACCGGCCAGCGTTGAAATCATTGTCGCTATGATGGCAGGTCCGGCAACAGCCGTCGGCGAAGCACTGCCGTAACGGCTTCTGTAGGCAATGATTGTGACTGGAATTAGCTGGAGTGAAGAAATATTCATGACAAGAAAGGTACACATTTCACTGTTTGCAATGCCTTTTTTTAAAGCGGACTCAGGGTTTTTAAGCCGCCGCTCATCCTCAAGCTTTGAGAGCGCTGACATGGCATTAAGACCTGCCGGTGTTGCCGCCCATCCGAGTCCTAAAATATTTGCCGTAAAATTGACAGATATGTAGGAGGCTGCCGGATGATTTTTCGGTATTGCCGGAAAAAGACAATGAATCACCGGCGCCAGCATCCGGTTCATTGTGTCCAAAAGTCCTGCTTTTTCTGCAATCTTAAGCACTCCTGTCCACAACGCAACAATGCCTGCCGAAGCAATGCAAAGCTCCACCGCCTCCGCGGACGCATCCACGAATCCCGATGAAACTTCCTGCATATGCCCCGTGCAGGCACCTGTAATAACGCCTATAAAAATCATTGCCGCCCAAAGATAATTTAACATAAACTGCCGCCTGTCTTTTTTTACAGATATATGCCCTCTGTATGTGCCTTATACATGAATCTCATGTATTTTGACATCCATACGGCACAGGCTGATTATTTATGCTCAACAAGATACTGGTACACATCCCGCTTTGAAATGCCTCTGTCTGCCGCCACAGCCTTCATCGCTTCCTTATGTCCCATACCCTGATTTTCATAGAGCGCCATGTGTTCCTCAATGGACATGGCTTCCCATGACCGGCGCAAAGCCGCGTCAAGCTCATGCTGCGAAACACCTTCCAAAACAAGGACGTACTCACCCTTCGGCTCATTTTCTTTATAATAAGCGGCGGCCTCATCGACCGTCATCTGCCGCGCCGACTCATAGCGCTTTGTCAGCTCCTTGCACACAGTTATCCGACGTCCGGCCGCATATTTTTCCAAAAGTTCAAGCGTTTTTACAAGACGATGGGGCGCCTCGTAAAATATCGTTGTCCGCGTCTCTGTTTCCAGCCGTTTAAGAACAATTTCCTGTTCCTTTTTATCTGTCGGCAAAAAGCCTTCAAAACAAAACCGGCGTGTGGAAAGTCCCGACATCGTCAGCGCCGTAATACAGGCTGCCGGTCCCGGCACTGATGACACTTCAATGCCTGCTTCATAGCAGAACTTGACAAGCTCCTCGCCCGGATCGGAAATGCCAGGTGTCCCCGCATCGCTGACAAGTGCAATATTCACACCCTTTAAAAGCTCGCCCACAAGATAATGCCCCTTGTCAATCTTATTAAACTCATGGTAGCTTGTCATCGGGGTCTTAATTTCAAAATGATTTAACAGCTTGATTGTGTGACGCGTATCCTCCGCCGCAATCAAATCCACATTTTTCAACGTATCGATAATCCTGAAGGTCATATCTTCTAAATTTCCAATCGGTGTCGCACACAAATATAATTTCCCGCTCATCTATTCCTTTGTACTCCTTGTATCGCAAAATTTTATTTATTGTTCAAAAAATTACAAAAAAAGCTTGCATAATGCTGCCAAATCTGATAAGATAATCTCATGCAGAAGTGGCGGAATGGCAGACGCGCTAGATTCAGGTTCTAGTGCTCGCAAGGGCGTGTGGGTTCAACTCCCATCTTCTGCATTATTTTTTTATCCGCGTATTTATAAGGATCATCTTCGACGCCTTATAAATACGCTATTTTTTTATCTTTTTTGAAACAATTTTATAATTATTGATTATAATTTAAAACTTGCTTTTTTACAATATTTTGTCACAAATTCATTCGCTTTTTGAAAAAGCATACATTTCGCGTACAATCTTCCTCAGTTTCAATACCATTGCCGGGGCCACCGAAAGCTCATCGACGCCCATTCTTACAAAGGTTTCTGTCAATTCTGTATCTGCACCCAGCTCACCGCATATGCCAGCCCATTTTCCGGCTTTATGTGCGTTATCGATCGTCATCTGTATCATCTTCAAAATGGCTTTATGATGCGGACGGTAAAACGCATCCAGATTTTCATTCTGACGGTCTACGGCAAGCGTATACTGTGTCAGATCATTTGTTCCGATGCTGAAAAAATCCACCAGTTCTGCAAGCTCATCACTGATCATGACTGCCGCCGGCGTCTCAATCATAATGCCCTGTTCAGGTATTCTGTATGGAATATTTTCCTGTTCCAGTTCCGCCTGTACTTCCGCGACAATTTCTTTAATCTGCATGACTTCTTCCACAGCAGTAATCATAGGATACATGACGGAAAGATTTCCAAAGACGGCTGCGCGCAGCAATGCCCGAAGCTGTGTTTTAAAGATCTCAGGCTGGCTTAGGCAAATGCGGATTGCCCGGTATCCCATCGCCGGATTTTCTTCATTTCCAAGATTAAAATAGGCCGCCTGCTTGTCTGCGCCAATATCCAAAGTCCTTATAATCACTTTCTTTTCCGCCATCATCTGGGCAACCTGCTTATATGCCTGAAATTGTTCATCTTCTGTCGGAAAGTTCTCCTTTCCAAGATATAAAAATTCACTGCGGAATAATCCAATGCCTCCGGCATCATTTTCCAGAGCATATCCTACATCGCCAACGCTGCCTATATTGGCATAAATGTTAATTCTTTTTCCGTCTAAGGTTACATTTTCTTTGCCCTTTAATGTTTGCAATAACAGCGCTTTTTCCTGCTCTGCCTGAATTTTGTTTCTCGTTTTTTGCACCGTTTCTTCAGAAGGCTCCAAAATCAGCGCACCGCCAAATCCATCCACAATCGCGCGTTCACCTGTATGAACTTCTTCCAGATTAACGGCAACGCCAATCAGGGCAGGAATATTCATCATTCTTGCAAGGATTGCCGTATGTGAATTGGAGGAACCATGCACTGTGACGAAAGCAAGAATCTTCTCTTTATCCATTTGTACAGTTTCACTGGGTGTCAGATCGTCTGCAATAATAATAGACGGTTCTGAAAATGAAAAATCCAGCGCTGTATCCCCCGATAAATTTTGCACTAAACGGTTTGAAATATCCCGGACATCGGCAGCCCGCGCTTTCATGTAATCGTCGTTCATTCCTTCAAACATTGCCGAGAAATTGTCTCCTGTGACCGCTGCGGCGTACTCTGCATTGACCTGTTCTGTCCGGATCATATTATAAATAGCTTCCAGATAGTCCTCGTCCTCCAGCATCATCTGATGCACCTCAAAAATTGCGGCGCTTGCTTCGCCCACTTCTTTGACTGCTTTATCATACAATGCCTGTAATTGCGCTCTGCTCTGGGACAATGCCGCTTCCAGCCGTGCGATTTCACAGTCAGCCTCCGCGATTTTCACTCTTTTCACCTGATGGTCTTTATTTTTCAAAACAACGACCGGGCCTTCTGCGATTCCCCTGTAAACGACTTTTCCAAATAATTTCTTCATCATTTTTACGCTTCCCACTTTTCTTTTGTAAGTGATTCTTTATAAGACTATTTTATAAATTGGCTTCAAAAAATGCTTTTACGGCATCAAAGGCTTCATCCTCATCTCCGCCTGAAATCTCTACCGTTACTGTCTGTCCGCACTTAACGCCTAAGCCCATCACTGCCATCAGTTTTGTAGCCTCTGCCCGCTTTCCTTCTTTTTCAAGAACAATCTTACTCTCATATTTTTTTGCTTCCTTGACTAACATGCCTGCCGATCTTGCGTGGATACCGATTTCATCTTTAATAACATACTCAAACTTTTTCATAATCTCTTTCTCCTGTTCATTGTCTTTTATTTAATATCTTTTATTTATTTTCTTCGTCCAGACAGTTTCCGTTTGTACGGATCACATTTTTGTACCAGTAAAATGATTTTTTTCGGTATCTTTCAAGCGTTCCTGTGCCGTCGTTATTCCGGTCTACATAAATAAAACCATACCGCTTTTCCATTTCTCCGGTTGTAAATGAAACACAGTCAATACAGCCCCAAGGTGTATAACCCATTAAATCAACGCCGTCCAAAAGCACTGCCTTTTTCATTTCTTCAATGTGCGCCTTCAAATAGGCGATTCTGTAATCATCATTAATATTTCCGTCAGCATCCATCTCATCAATGGCGCCAAAGCCGTTTTCTACAATAAAAAGAGGTTTTTGATATCTTTCGTAAAGAAGGTTTAAGGCATATCTCAGACCGATTGGATCAATCTGCCAGCCCCAGTCACTTTTTTGTACATAAGGATTGCTGATACTGCCCGGAAATCCGTCTAAACCATTGCCCTCTGCAATATTGTTTGCTTTGACCGCATTTGTCATATAATAGCTCAGGCCAACGAAATCAACCTTGCCCTGACGTAATATTTCAGCGTCTTCCTTTTCCTGTTTAATGGAAAAGCCTTTGCGTTCCCATTCTCTTAAAATATAAGACGGATACTCGCCTCTTACATGGACATCGCCGAACAGATAACGATCATGCATCGCCAGTGCAGAATACATCACATCCTCCGGATGGCAGGAATATGGATAAAGCGGCACGCAGGCAATCATACATCCAATCTGAAAATCTGGATTTATTTTATGTCCTTCTTTCACAACGATAGCGCTGGCAACCAATTCATGATGAACGACCTGATACATACATTCTTCCGGGTTTTCATCTTCTGTAAAAATAACACCGGAACATGTATAGCCAAACAAAGGATATTTATAATTTTTCTGATTATTGATTTCATTAAAAGTCATCCAGTATTTGACTTTATCCTTATACCGTTCCATCACAGTAAGCGCATATTTTACAAAGAAATCAATCAGTTTTCGATTTTTCCATCCGCCATATTTTTTGACAAGATAGTAAGGCATTTCAAAATGAGATAACGTCACAACCGGCTGGATGCCATATTTTAACAATTCATCAAATAAATCGTCATAAAATTGAAGCCCTGCTTCATTCGGTGTTTCTTCATCCCCTTTCGGGAAGATTCTTGTCCATGCGATAGAAGTACGAAAACATTTGAATCCCATTTCCGCAAATAATTGAATATCTTCTTTATATCTGTGATAAAAATCAACGGCATCATGGTTTGGATAATAATATCCATCTTGGATCCCGTCTGTGATGACACGATCTACGCCATGGGAACCGGCCGTCAGAACATCAACAACACTGACGCCTTTTCCGCCTTCGTTCCATCCGCCTTCAACCTGATGGGCGGCAACAGCGCCGCCCCAAAGAAATGTATCCGGTAATTTATACTCCATATTTATTCCTCCTGACTATTTCTGACAACCATCATCTGTTCCATTGCATTTTTTTCACAATGCGCGCAAACATCAAGGTGCGCCTGTTCTTCCATTTCTGTCACAATACAGATAACGGTTGGATCATAGCCTTTTTCTTTCAGTAACGTCTGATCAAAGGAAACGAGAAGATCTCCTTTTTTTACACAATCACCCTGCTTTACCTTAGGGCTGAAGCCTTCACCATTCAGCTCGACAGTATCAATGCCGATATGGATCAGAAGGGAAACATCATTTGCTGCAAGACCTATGGCATGACCTGTCGGAAAAAGCGCTTCAATCGTTCCGTCAAACGGGGCATAGACATTTCCGTCCTGAGGAATAATTCCGACACCATCGCCCATCTCTTTTGAGGCAAACACTTCATCCTTAACTTCTGATACCGGAACGACCGTTCCTTTGACCGGGCAGGCAATTTCAAAATCATTTGATGCCGCACTGTCTTTATTTTCTTCAATTTTTTCTGCCGGCTGACTTTCGGCAGCTGTCGTATCTGTATTTTCAAATTTAGTCAGGCATGTAAAGACGATACCAAGCACAAAAGCAATCGCAATAGAAATAAGGAAACCAATAAACTGTGTCATATGTCCGGCTTTAAAATAAGCAGGCATTGTTGCAATTCCGGGCATGTTGTATCCCCATGAAACTGCGTTGAACGCACCGCCGACGGCACCGCCGATGGCACCTGCAATACAGCCGCAGATCATAGGTTTCTTTAAACGAAGGTTAACACCGTAAATCGCCGGCTCCGTAATACCAAACAAACCTGTAATTGCAGCTGAAAGGGAAACACCTTTCATATCCTTGTCTTTTGTTTTTAAGAATACACCAAAAGCCGCACCGGCCTGAGAAAAGACGGCAGATGCCTGAAGTCCGGTAAACGTATCATAGCCAAGCGACGCATAATTTCCAACCGTTACCGGCGTAATGCCCCAATGAACACCAAAAATAACGAGCACTTCCCAAAGTCCGCCGACAATAATACCGGCAACAATAGGACTCAGTCCATATAAGTAATTGTAAACGTCACCAATCGCACCGCCGATCGTATTTCCGACAGGACCGAATGCCAGAAGTGTCAGAGGCACCATTATTGTAATTGTAAACATCGGTGAAAACAAATTTCTCACCACAATCGGAAGATATTTGTCAAAAAATTTCTGCACATAGGAAGCAATCCAAATTGAAAGAATAATCGGAATAACCGAAGATGTATAACTTAACAGCTGGACTTTCATTCCGAGAAAATAAACCGGTTCTCCGGCAGCTACCATATTGATGTAATCAGGACATACTAATGCACATGCAATAACGACTGCAACGAATGTATTGACATTGAATTTTTTGGATGCAGTAATTGAAATCAGTACCGGCAAAAACGTAAATGCCGTCCATGAAGTAAAGTTTAAAATCTGATATGTACCGCCCGTTGTATCAATCATATCAAGCGCTACTAAAATACCAAGAATACCTTGCAAAATACCACATGCGGCAAGGGTATATAAAAATGGTGCGAATATACTGGAAATAATATCAATGATGCGATTAAACACGCCGATTTTCTGGCGCGGTGCATCATCCTGAGTTTCATCCACAGTAATCAGCTCCGTCACAAAATTGAAGGCATCTTTCACATGGTTGCCAATAACAACCTGATATTGTCCCCCGGCTTGTACGGTTGTGATCACTCCGGGTATTTTTGTCACCTTGGAAGAATCTACGATCGACTCATCCTTTAAAATAAAACGTAATCTCGTTGCACAATGCGTTACCTTTGTAATGTTTGCATCGCCACCTAATTCTTTTACAAGTTCTCTTGCGGTAATCCGATAATCTATCGCCATAATCATTGCTCCTTTCGCTTTCTAGCACCGGTTGCTATCTGATTCTAATTATATCTTATCTTTAAAAAAATGCTATAGATTTGGAGCTTTCAGGCATATGTGCATACGATAGAAAATTGTTTCAGACTTGAAACAGGGTGTATTTTATCAGATTCATCTTTTAATAGATCCGTCTTCCAAGCGTTTCCAGTAAATATATCACCGGAACCTGTGTCGTAATATTATACTCATTTTGAACAAGACGTCTGCTAATATAATAGGTCAGATGAAGATCCGATATTTTTGCCAGCGTACATGCTTCTTTATTCGTAATACTCAGCAATTTGCAATTATGCTGCCGAAAACGCTCGGCTTGTTTAATCACCTGTTCTGTTTCACCGGATTCTGATAAGGCAATGACAAGTGCCGATTCCATGTCATGTCCGATAGGGTAATAAGGATCTTCAATATACTGGCTGAATTTTCCGAGATTTGAAAAATAGCGCGCGCCGTATTTGCCGAGAATACCGGATGTACCAATGCCGATAAATATCAGCTGCTTTGCAACGGCAATCGCTTCTGCAGTTTTTTGAAGCAGCAGCTCGTATTCCGACGAAGTCACCATATGGAAAAAGCGCATAATTTCATCAATGCCGTCATCATTGTGTTTTACATTGTTTTGAACCTTTTCTTCTTTGAGGTAAATTTTAAGCTGTGCCTTAAATTCAGCATATCCATCACAGCCATTTTTTTTGCAAAATCGGACAATCGTTGATGTGGATACATGCACGGCATCTGCCAATTCACGGATCGTCATATATTTGACTTCGTTTTTATGGCTCAATACATATTTATAAACAATTAATTCTAAATCGTTGAATGATAGGACTGTTTCGTAATTAAACATTGATTCATCCCTTTCCTTCCGGGTGGTGCAAGTGGCAAAAATATTGGCAAGTAGCTTGTTTTCATTTACTATACCTGTAATGCCGCCATGTGTCAAGAAGTCCTTGAATGCCTGATAATTCTCTTTAACTTTATGAATATTTCATGAATATTACGGTTTTTTTCAATTTCTTCTTTATTAATTTCCGATTATGGACTATTATATGTTAGAGTCGGTACAATTACTTTTGGATAAAACTTTTTTGAAAGGAAACAAATCATGAAATCTGAATATAAACTTATCGAAAATCTTTCTAAAGCGCAGTTTAACGGTTTTGCCAAGAGTCCCGCCGTAAAGTCTCACTTTCTTGGCTCTTATGAATGGGGCGAAGTCACAAATAAAACCGGAAGCTGGAAGCCTTATTATATTGGCGTTGCTAAAAATGATACACTCATAGCGACGGCGCTGCTGCTGCAAAAACCGCTGCTGCTCGGCTATTCCTATTTTTATATCCCGCGCGGCTTTTCAATGGATTACCATAACATTGAAGATGTTAAAGCCGTCACGCGCTGCATTCACAAATTCTGCAAAAAGCACCGCGCGATTTACTTTAAAATTGACCCTGACATTAAGCTGCATACCATTGATATTGACGGCAATGTCATTGACGGTGAAGATAACACCGCACTTTCAGAGGCTCTCAGGGCAATAGGCTATAACCAAAAACCGCTCAATTACTTTTTTGAAAATGAGCAGCCCCGCTTTACATTCAGAATACCTCTGACAAATACTCTCGAAGCTATTGAAGCAGGCTACAGCCGCACAACAAAGGCGAGAATTAAGCACGCCCGCAATAACGGTGTTGAAGTGACCATCGGCACAAAGGACGATATTAAGGAATTTTGCAGATTGATGGCGATGACAGAAAAGCGTCAGGACTTTTTCTCCCACGACAAAGATTATTATGAATCTTTTTATGATATTTTTTCCGAAAATGATATGGTCACACTCTATCTCGGAAAAATCAATATTCCAAAGCTGATTGATAATCTTACCGCCGACCAAAAAAAGCTTGAAGATGAGCTTGATTCATTAAAAGATGCCACAAGCAAAAAGGCAGTCAACCGCTGCAAGGAAATCCATAAAAAAATGGATGCCCTCAAAAAGCAGCTCGACGGACTTTCAGACAAACCGAAGACAGAGGTTATTGTATCTGCTTATCTGACAGTGAATTACGATGATAAGGCGTGGGCACTTTATGCCGCCAATGATATGGATTACGGCAAATTTTACGCCAACTACGCCGTCTATGAGCGCCAGATCCGCGATGCTAAAGAAAAACAGCTGAAAGTATTTGACGTTTTCGGAACAATCGGAAAAACCGACAGTGACAGCCGTCTTTCGGGCCTCTACGAATTTAAAAAGAAATGGGGCGGCGAATTTACTGAATTTATCGGCGAATATGATTACATAGAAAATAAAGCGATGTATTGGTTTTATAAAACTCTCATTCCGTTTTATCACAAATTAGTCAACAAAAAGCTTAGAAAGAAGGTACAAAACTATGAAGGATAAAGAATTTATAGGCGTCGTTCTCGGCGGCGATATGAACAGCTATGCCGTTGCCCGCGCTTTCTATGAGGCTTATGAAATTAAAACGGTGATTTTGGGACAAAACCCAATCTTCCCGACAGCTTACAGCCACATTGTCGAGGGGCATTATTATAAAAATCTTCTTGAAGATGATGTCCTCATTCAGGCGCTTAAAGATGTTCTTGCGCTCTATCCGGACAAGAAAAAAATTCTTTTCGGAAATACAGACTACTATGTGCGCCACATTATCCATAACCGCGCCCGCATTGAGGCTTTAAGCGATACGTTTATTATTCCGATTGTCGAAGAAACAAAGTTCGACCAGCTTTTTAGCAAAAGTACATTCTATGAACTGTGCGAAAAACACGGGCTTGATTATCCGAAATGTACCGTTTTTGATTTTGCAAAGGATGATATCGGCACATTTAAAGTACCATTTGAGTATCCGATTTTTATTAAGCCGTCCGACAGTGTTGCCTATGCAAAATATAATTTTGAAAATAAACAAAAGGGCTACAAAATTGATAATGATGCACAATTTAGAAATGTTTTAAAGACAGTCAAGGCTTCCGGCTTTGACGATACATTTGTCGTTCAGGAATACATTGAAGGCAGCGATGATTCCATGTTTGTATACAGCGCCTACGTCAACAGCCGCCACAAAGTTGTTGCCATCACCGGCGGTAAGATTCTCATGCACGACCGCACGCCTGAACTGATTGGCAACTACAATGCCATCACAAACGCCTGCGACAAAGAAGTATGCCGCAAGCTTAAGGATTTTCTCGAAAAAATTGATTTTACAGGCATCTGCCATTTTGATATCCAGTATGACAAGCGCCGAGGCGGCTACGTTGTCTTTGAAATGAATATCCGTCAGGGCAGAAGCAACTACTATACTGCCGCCAGCGGTGTCAATATGCCGCAGCTGATTGTTGAAGATTATATTTACGGACATGACACAGACTTTTTCATCTCCGAAAAAGAATTTACAGTCAGTGTTGTGCCAAAATGTATGCTGAAATATGCGCTGAAACAGAGCCATACAAAGCCGTATGAAATCAAAAATTTCTACCGCTTCGGCCTCGCCCCGTACGACCGCGGTCTGAAACGCTATCTCTATCAGGCAATGTGGGACTACCGCACAATGAAAAACCATTTGAAATATAACATCTAAAAAGGGTGCGCACAAGGCGCACCTTTTTATCATTCAGCATGCATCGTTTTCATCAATACACAGCGGCAGCGGAAACCAGTTTTTATAACGAAGGCCGCCGTCAAGACCATAGCTTCTATAATTGACGGCGGCTGAAAATAATGCTTCTTCTGCTTCAAGAAGCCCGATAGCCACGTCCCTTTCACAGTCACCGGCATTCATTTTTTCTGCGCCCATACTTTCTGTCCAAGTCTTTACATCGCCGTCGCGCACAACAAGTTTACATAATTCTATGTTGCCGTCATATTTCTTTATACGAAGCATCAAACTTCCTTCTTCAAGAGATTCAATGCTGTTTTTCACACACATCAATGCTTCGATAATTTTTCCAAAATTTAAGATATGCCAATTGTGGCGCATCACCGATGAGAAACTCTCACAATATTTTCCCAAAACTTCACAAGCTGCCGTATCATACGGCGGCACGCAGATTGTAAGTGACGTGAGTTTTTGCTGCAAAAACCATGCCGCAAGCACAGCCGGAAAATCTGAAATTTCCAAAAATCCCCACTCCCCTATACATTGTCCGCACAAATCTGTAATATAACCTGCAAAATGACCGTTCTTCAAAACAGCATACGGTATACTGTGCCACGAACACAGCACTTTGAAAAACTGTCGGTCATCGCCTCTGTCGGTATAGACCGGACGTTTTTCATAAAGTGCACGGATTTCGGAAATATATGTGCTGTGCTCATCCTCCACCCGCTCAAAGCTTATCGCATCATGGCCGCCCTTGTACTGATGGCTGAAATTTTCCGGTATAAAGCTGTATTTTGCGGCTGCCTCCGTCGGCTGGAAGCCGAAATACTGATATCGGTTTTTCTTTCCTCCGAGAACAAGCGCGTCATAGCCGCCGTGTTTTGCCGCATCATAGGCCATTGCCATCAGCTGTTTCATATAGCCCCTGCCTCTCGCATATTTATGAACGCTGACAGAACCGATATGTCCAATCTTCAGGCGCTGCCCTCCGGTCACATGTTCTGTCGGAAAAAGTCCGACAACAGCCTTAATTTTCCCGTCCTCTTTCGCAAGAAAATGGCAGGCAGACGTATCTGAATCGTCCGCATACAGCTTTGGCAGCAATATCTTAAAATCATGAGGCTGCCCTGTCTGACTGAATACCATATTAATAAAATCAATTATATCTTCTCTGTCGGAAGCTTTTCCCGTACAAAACTCTGTCATAGCAAAATCCTCTTTCCCGTTCAAAATTATTTTTTACTTTAATTTAAAAGTCACCTTTACAGGCTGATGATCCGAATAAGCAAACTCTGTATTAATGACCTCGCCGACAGCTTCGACATTGTCTGAAACAACAAAGCCGTCTACTGTCACTGTATAGCCGTAACCTTTTTCATAAGTCACATCAGCACCGCGGCAGCTTGGCACCTCCGACGCATTTTCAGGAATGACAAATGAAAAACCTTCTGCCAAATGGCTGTCATCAAGCTGATATACCCAATCCGGTATCTGCTGCTGGGATTCAAATGTTTCTATCGTTCCTGCAATATCATGGTTCCAGTCGCCGCCGGCAACAACATAATTGCCTTTGGCATATTCTTCCGCAAAAACACCGTTTAACATTTCAAGCTGTTTTTTACGCATCTCGCCGCCTTTGTCATAAGCCGACATATGCAGTGAAATAAGCACAAGCTCTTTGCCATTGTCCACCGGCACACGGCTTACTGTAAAACAGCGGTCAAGGTCGAAAAACTTATCGACAAAGCTTGTAGATACCGGAAACTGACGCCGCATATTTTCCTTCAAATGGTATTTGCTCAAAGTCACAATACCGCTCTCAACACTGCCGTGAGGCTGTGTCAGCGGATAAAATAAATAAACGGAATGAAATGCGGACGTATAAACACTGCCGTAATCCGGCATTGCCTCACAAATCATCTCATACTGATTGACGTCATAGCTTCTCGTCGCCTTTTTATCCACTTCCTCAATCATATAAAAATCACTGTCAAGCGCAGCCATCGTCTGAATTGCGCCCTCTGTATTTTTACGGGCATTTTCCTCACTGAAGGCTCTCGCCTCTGTGCCTGCCGTCTTCGTTCCGTCCTTCATCACGCCCGTATCCATAAAAAATGTAAATTCCGGCTCATATGCCCCAAAGCCGATATTGTAAGTGACCGCACTGTATTCTTCCCCGGTCTTAAGCGTTTCCTCACGGTTATTTTCCGTCTTAATTTCTGTAAAATCGTCAATTCTTTTATAATTGACCTGCAAATAAATGACATAGCCAACGACAACAAGTAACAGCGCCGCAATGATACCGAGCACTGTCCTCAATACTATTTTTAGTTTCTTGTTCATACCTTAATCCTCCTGTAATAAATAATAAAAGCCACTGACGTAATGATCCATGTCAGCGGAAAGCAGAGCATCACCGCCCTTGTATCATGCCATACCGGAACAACAAAAGCAATCCATGCAATACGCATGACACAGACGCCCACACATGTAATAATCATCGGTACAAAAGCATTGCCCATCCCCCGGATGGCCCCCGACAATATTTCTGTACAGACATATGTAAAATAAAACGGCATAAGAAAACGTACCATAAAAACGCCTTCATCAACAACATTTGCATCCGGCGTAAACAGTCTGAATATATAACCGGCAAGCAAAATAAGAACGCCGCTTAATACAATGGCAATCCCCATACACATTGCCAAAGATACCCGCACACTTTTGTGTACACGCTCATACTTTTGCGCGCCGAAATTCTGTCCAACAAAGGTTGTGACTGCCACCCCGAATGCCGCCAGCACCATCCAGAAAATACCGTCCATTTTTTCAAACACCGTCCATGCAGCCACCGTATTTGTGCCGAACGTATTAATACTCGTCTGAACGACAATATTGGCTGCATTGTACATGACAGACTGCATTCCGGCAGGTATGCCGATGCGGATAATCTTTGGAAGTATCTGACCGTCAAACCGGATTTCCCGGATATTGACCTTATAAGAACCGTCACTTCTCAAAAGTACAAGACAGACAAGCACTGCGCTGACAGCCTGCGACGTAATTGTCGCGATTCCCGCGCCGACAACGCCCCATTTGAAAACAACGACAAATAAAAGGTCGAGTATAATATTGATCAGGCATGCCGTCATAAGAAAATACAGAGGTCTTTTTGAATCGCCGACGGCTCTTAATATCCCTGTCCCGATATTATAAATAGCGGACGGAACCATTCCGAGAAAATAAATCCGTATGTACGTAACGGAATAGCCCATAATCTCCTCCGGTGTCTGCATCAGCTCAAGCAGCGGCCGGGCTGTGATAATGCCCGCAAGCATAAGAATAAGACCGCCCACAATCGCAAGCATCACTGCCGTGTGCACACTCTTTTTCACATGCTCATCTTCACCGGCACCGTAAAACTGGGAAATAACAACCGTCGCACCTGATGCCACGCCGACAAAAAAACCGACAAGTAAATTGATAAGTACACTTGTCGTTCCACCGACGGCTGCAAGCGCCTCCTTACCGACAAAATTGCCGACAATCATCGCATCCGCCATATTATAAAGCTGTTGAAAAAGACTGCCGAGCATAATCGGAAAAAAGAAAAATAAGAGCTGCTTCCATATCACGCCCTCCGTAATTTCATTGCGCACTTCTGTGTGCTTTCTCCCCATCACAAAGCCTCCTTTCAATGTAAGATAAATTCTAGCAGACAAGCTATATTTCGTCAATCCATGACAGCAAAAATGCCCGATTTGTAAAATGCCCGATTTGAGTGTCGCAATTTGCACAAAAACTTTTTTGAATTTTTTTCATCTTTGTGAACACTTTTTTTAAGTGCTATGCTATTATAATAGGCGTAACCCCCCCCAATACATTATATAGTTTTTTGTTACACCCCATAAAACAAAAAATACCTTCTCCAAGAAAAGGCAGCGTTCGGTAGCTGCCTTTTTCCTTTTACAAAAACAACGGCAGGAACAGACGTTCCTGCCATTATCTTTTTATTTCATATAAACTCTTGCCTCATAAGGCTTTAATTTAAGCGTATGCTCCAGCGCCCCTGAGTTTACATAATTCCCAATCAAAAGATTGTCACAGCCGGCAAATTTCTCCGGTATTTCAGCCTTTGCCGCCGCATCACTGTAATTACAGATGACTAAAAGCTGATGACCGTCAAGACTTCTCTCAAACATAAATACTTGTTCATCATCCGGCATTAAAAGCTTATAACTGCCATATACAATAATATCATTTTCTTTTCTCAGGCGAATCAGTTTTCTGTAATAATTAAAAACAGAATCCTCATCATCAAGCTGGGCCGCCGCATTAATTTCTTTATAATTCGGATTCACCTTAAGCCACGGTGTCCCCGATGTAAATCCGCCGTTTGCGCTGTCATCCCATTGCATCGGTGTTCTCGCATTATCTCTGCCGATAAATTTCACACAGTCCATAAAACGCTCATGAGACATTTTGCCGCCGCCTACAAGATCATTATAGGCATTGATAATTTCAATATCCTCATAATCACTCATATCTTCAAAATAAGCATTGGTCATGCCAAGCTCCTCACCCTGATAAATATAAGGTGTTCCCTGCATCATATGAAGGCTTGTCGCAAGCATTTTCGCCGATTCTGCACGGTATTCCTTATCATTGCCATAGCGTGAAACGGCGCGCGGCTGATCGTGGTTGTCCCAGTAAAGGCTGTTCCACGCCTCACCGGCAAGCTCTGTCTGCCATTTTGAAAAAATTCGTTTAATATCTGCAAGTGATGTCCGCTTATCTGTCCATTTTCCGAAAGGCCCATCATTATTAACTTCATTAAGTTCAAACTGAAATACCATATTCAGCTCGCCTGCCTGCTCTCCGGCATAACGTTTTGCTTCCTCAATTGTCACACCGGCTGTCTCTCCGACAGTAATCAGATCATATTTTGACAAAACCTCACGGTTCATTTCCTGCAAATATTCATGGACATGCGGACCGTGACAAAACGGTGACGGTTTTCCGTCCTCGCAGTCCGGCAGTCCCGGCGCTTTTGAAATAAAGCTGATAACGTCCATTCTGAAGCCATCAATGCCCTTATCACACCACCATGACATCATATCAAAAACTTCCTTGCGAAGGGCAGGATTATCCCAGTTTAAATCCGGCTGCTTCTTTGAAAACAAGTGCAAATAGTACATATCTGTTGTTTCATCATATTCCCACGCCGGTCCTGAAAATATGGAGCCCCAGTTATTTGGCAGACTGCCGTCTTTCTTTCCCTCACGCCATATGTAATAATCTCTGTACGGATTGTCCTTTGATTTTTTACTTTCCACAAACCATGAATGTTCGTCAGAAGAATGATTGACAACAAGATCCATCATAATTTTAATGCCCCGCT
>OLRK01001531.1_pt1 | contig 18689 bp, 18 predicted proteins | sample 1672911 | NCBI WGS metagenome assembly OLRK01 (sample SAMEA3136736, study PRJEB25190) | human gut metagenome | biome: human gut; feature: human-associated habitat; material: faeces | place: Austria | collected 2013 | reverse complement strand
TTTTGTTAAATACAGACTTATCCAGTGCGCCGTCCTGATGCGCCACGATCGTGGTGCAGACAGCGTCGCCGGTGATATTAACGGCAGTACGCGCCATATCGAGGATACGGTCGATACCCATGATCAGGCCGATGCCGGCAACCGGCAGACCGACCGAATCGAATACCATTGCCAGCGTAACCAGACCAACCGACGGCACGCCTGCGGTACCGATGGAGGCGAGCGTTGCGGTTGCAATAACGGTCAGATAATCCGCAGGGCTCAGCTGGATGCCGAACGCCTGTGCAACGAATACAACGGCAACACCCTGCATGATGGACGTACCATCCATATTGATGGTCGCGCCGAGCGGGATGGTGAAGGACGAAATACGGCGGTTAACGCCGATTTTTTCCTCCAGCGTGTCGATATTCATCGGGATAGTGGCGTTAGAGGTTGCGGTCGAGAACGCAAAGCCCATAACCGGAGCGAATTTCTTGAGGAAACGCAGCGGATTGAGTCTTGTAAGCAGTGCCAGCAGAATCTGGTATACGCCGCAGCACTGGATGACCAGCGCCAGCAGCACCGCGCCCATGTACTTGAACATCGGCACCATAGCGGAGAAACCAAGACCGGCAAAGGTCTTAGAGATCAGGCAGAATACGCCGATCGGCGCAAGACCCATGACCATCATGGTCATTTCCATCATAATATCATTGCCCTGCTGGAAGAAGTTCGTTACCAGCTGGGTCTTATCCTGCAGCTTGGCGAGGATAACGCCGACGATCAGTGCAAACACGATAACCTGCAGCATTTCGCCGTTGGCGAGCGCACCGATCGGGTTTTTCGGGATGATGTTTAGCAGGGTTTCCGCAAAGCTGACCGAATCCGAAGAAGCAGCGACTTCGGCGGTTTGGATCTGCGACATATCCAGACCCATGCCCGGCTTGATCAGCAGACCGATACCGAGCGCAACGGCAACCGCCATCATCGTGGTGAAAATGTAAAAGCCGATGATCTTTACGCCGACCTTGCCGAGCGTTTTACTGTCGCCGATGGCGGTGGCCCGCAGATCAGCGAGCAGAATACCAGCGGTACGACCAGCATCTGCATCAGGCGGATAAAGCCTTGACCGACAACATAAAAAATGCCGTTTACCAGCACGTTCTGCACAAAATCCACATCAGCTGCGAACATGTTGAGCGCAATGCCGACGATTGCACCGGCGATCAGCGCGATGAAGATCCTTGTAGTCAGACCGATTTTCTTTTTCTCTTTTACTTCATTCATTTATTTACTCCCGTCTGCCGGTGGGACATGTATTCGCTCAGTGCGTCATGCCAGTCCGGCATTTGATACAAACCAGTGATGCGCAGCATCATATTGTCCAGCAGCGTAAAGCGCGGGCGCAGCGCAGTGTTCTCGGAGGCCGAGGTGACCGGCACGTTTTCCTTGCCGGCGAGACGCAGAATTTCGCGGGCGTACTCTGCGCGGGAGCACGAGCCGTCGCACGATGCGTGAAACAGGCCGTACTCGCGGCTGTGCATCAGGCAGTCGATAAAGCCGGCGAGCGCTTCCGCCGAGGTCGGGGAGGAAATCTCATCCTCCGGCAGATGGACAGCGCCTTCCTTTGCCGCCGTATCGAGCACGCGGTCAACAAAGTCGTACGAGCCGACGCCGTACAGCCACGACGAACGCACGATAACATGCTTGTCGGTCAGCTCACGCACGAGCTTTTCACCGGCGTACTTGCTCTTGCCGTACATCGTGGTCGGATGGGGATCGTCGAACTCACAGAAAGCCTTGTCCTCGTCGCCGCCGAATACGTCATCGGTCGAGATCTGAATGAATTTTGCGTCGATGCGTCTTGCAGCGGTCGCCAGATTGCGGGCGCCGATGGCGTTGATCTTATACGCTTCTTCGGGGTTCTCCTCGCAGGCCTGCACGTCGGTCAGACCGGCACAGTTGATGATGACATCCGGATGGTTAATATCGGCAAAACGACCGACAACGGATACATCCTCAACCGCTACATCACGGTCGCTGGTTACCAGCTTATATGCTGTGTTGCCGCCGAAACGATGACTAAGTGCGGAACCCAGTCTGCCGCTTGCTCCCGCGATCCAAACGCGGGTCGTAATACTGTTCATAAAACACCTCTCCTGTTGGCTCGGTGCAGCGGAACTGCTCCGGCGCGCATTCCCCATTTTATGGGCTGTATATTCAGTATAGCACAAAATTGTTAAAAAAACAACAAAATATGCGGTCTATTTGCATAAGTATGCTCGAATTCCTGCAAAATATCCGATTTGTGCAAAACTTCTTTGTGTTTTTATGCAAACTGACAAGACAACTCAGCCGAAGAAAAGAAACAGCCAAAAACACGGAGAATTTTTTGGGAATATGGACGGCAAATATCCGTCAATGCCATGATATCCGTACACCGATCGACGGTATTCGCGGCATGGTCGAGATCAGCCGCCATTATGCGGAAAATGCTGTAGATCACCTCTCTGCATACGAAGCAGGGAAGTGGTTTATTTATATGAAAACATCTGATTTTTATTGTGCAGAATGCTGAAAAACCTGCGTTGACCTATATGGTTTTTGGTGATATAATTAACGGAAAACAGTGTGGATTGAATCACATAATTTGCCAAGCGTTATTCTGTCTCGAAGGAGGAGCAGGAAATGAAACCGGTTCTGGAGGTTTGCACCCACTCGGTCGAGTCTGCGGTAAGCGCGGAGCACGGCGGTGCTATGCGGCTGGAGTTATGCGCCAATTTAATGATCGGCGGTACTTCACCGGATGAGGATCTGTTCCGCATGGTGCGGGAACGGGTTTCCGTACCGGTTCGTGTGCTGCTGCGTCCGCGCTGCGGCGATTTTTTGTATACGGAAAGCGAATTTGAGCTGCTCTGCCGTCAGGTGAAGCGCTTTGCCGCGCTCGGCGCGGACGGCATTGTCATCGGCGTGCTCACGCCCGAGGGCGATCTTGATGAGGAACGTATGGCCAAACTGATTTCGCTTGCAGGCGGCTGCGGTGTGACGCTGCACCGTGCGTTCGATGTCTGCCGCGACCCGTTCGCGGCACTGGAAACCGCGGTGCGGCTGGGCGTGGATACCATCCTCACTTCGGGTCAGCAGGCGCGCTGCACCGAGGGTGCACCGCTGCTGCGCGAGCTGGTCGAAAAAGCAGGGGAGCGCGTGCAGATTCTGGTCGGCGCGGGCGTAAATGCCGCCGCCATCCGCGATCTGCAGCCGAAAACCGGCGCAAATGCGTTCCATTTATCCGCGAAGCGTGTAGAAAACAGCAGAATGCAGTTTCGGCGCGAAAATGTGCCGATGGGGCTGCCCGGACTGAGCGAATTCAGTTTGTGGCAGTGCGACGAAAATGCAGTCCGTGCGGCGCGTGAAGCGTTTGATGCGTGCTGCGGTGCGGGTCAGGAGGCGCGGACGTGAAAATAGAAAAGGTACTCAACAACAATGTTGTGGTCGCGCTGGATGAAAACGGTGCGGAGACTGTGCTTATGGGGCGCGGTCTGGGCTTCGGCCGCCGCGCAGGTGACGAAGCACCGCCGGACAAGGTGGAAAAGCGGTTCACGCTGCACTCGGATCAGCTTTCCGACCGGTTCCAGCAGTTGATAACAAGCATTCCGCTGCCGCATTTCCTGATGAGCGAACGCATTATCAACCATGCGAAGATTGCGCTCGGCAAGGAGCTGTCGGACAGCATTTACGTTACGCTGCCCGATCATATCTCGGCGGCCGTCAACCGCTATAAGGAGGGCATTGTACTGCCCAATCCGCTGCTGTGGGACATCCGGCAGCTGTACAAGGACGAATTCCGCGTGGGTCTCAAGGCGAATGAGATCGTCAAGGAGGAGACCGGCGTGGAGTTCACGGATGATGAGGCAGCGTTTATCGCGCTGCACTTTGTCAATGCACAGCTCGGTGGTGAAATCCGCGATATTTACGACATGACCTATCTGCTGCAGGCGGTTTTCCGCATCGTTTACGATGAATACGGTTTCCGTCCGGATGATGAATCGCTCAATTACTACCGGTTTGTCACGCACCTCAAGTTCTACGCACGGCGTATCGTCAGCGGAGAAGGCTACGGCGATGAGGACAGCGATCTGCTCGATGTGGTGCGGTTCAAGTACCCGAAGGCATATGCCTGTGCGGACAAGATTCGCGTGTACGTCCAGAGGGAGAAAAATTTCCACTCCGGACAGAATGAGCTGTTGTATCTCACCATTCACATCGCCCGTGTGATGGAGCACATTGATGATAAAAAATAATCACGGAGTCCGTACTGCACAAGCAGTGCGGACTTGCTTTTTGTGCAAAGTGCAGAAAAACAACGCGAAAATTTGGCAACTAATTCGACAGGTTGCTCTTGCCAAGGTGAGAAAAGTTTGTTATACTGCAATTAACAAGTAAACAGTATCCGTTTGAAATGGATTGTTACCGCTTCGGCGGGCAAAACCAGATTTCTCGCAGGAGTTGCCATCAAAGGGCAAGTTGTATCTGTGCAGAAGTTTGGTTCTTTTTATTTTCTGTATGTTTTCGGACAAAATAGGCATACTTAAGGCAACACCGCACAATTTACGCGCAAATCACTCTTGTTCAATCATGCGGTATTGCCTAATCAAAAAGGTTGTGAGCAAAATGTTTGGTAAACTGAAAAATCTGTTCGGCGGTGATACCGGCATCACCATCGCAGCGCCCACTGCGGGCACGGTCGTGGCGCTCGAAAGTGTACCCGACCCGACGTTCGCGCAGGGCATCCTCGGGCCCGGCATCGCCATCGAGCCGAGCGAAGGCCGCATCACGGCTCCGGCGGACGGCTCGATCGATGTGATGTTTGAGACCGGACACGCCGTTTCCATGACGACGGCGGACGGTGCAGAGCTGCTCATCCATGTCGGCATCGACACCGTACAGCTTGAGGGAAAGCACTACAAGGCGTGCTGCAAGGCAGGCCAGCAGGTCAAAAAAGGCGATGTCCTCATCGAGTTTGATCCGGCGGCCATCAAGGCGGAGGGCTATCAGATCGTAACGCCCATTCTCGTGTGCAACCCGGATGCGTTCACCGTGGAGCCCGCCGCGGGCGGCACGGTCGCCGCAGGCGATGCACTGCTGACACTGAAGAAAAAGTAACGGAAAGGAAGTATTCTCCATGAAAACCATTGAATATACCATCAAGGATGCACTGGGCATCCACGCACGACCGGCGGGCCTGCTGGTCAAGGAGGCAGGCAAGTTTGCCTCGAAAATCATGATCGCCAGCCCGAAAAAGGAAGTCGATGCCAAGCGCATCATGGGCGTGATGAGTCTGGGCGTCAAGTGCGGCGATACCGTAAAGATTACCATCGAGGGTGAGGACGAGGAGACCGCTGCAGCTGCAATGCAGGCGTTCCTCGAGAGTAATTTGTAAGGATTTCATTTCGCCGGGTGTGAACGGCGATGAAATAGGGGGACGGAAACGGAGTTCGGCTCTCCCATCCGTCAACACAATCGGCCGCTTCGGCGGTCCACAAAATAAGGAGGGGAAACTCTTATGATGAAAAAACTGCAAAAGCTGGGCAAGGCTTTGATGCTGCCGGTAGCTGCGCTGCCGATCTGTGGTATCCTGATGGGTCTTGGCTACGCGATCGCTCCGGGCGTTATGGGCGTGCCGGGTGCGGCAACGAGCGGTGCACTGTATAACATTGGCTTCCTGCTGGTAAAGGCAGGCGGCGCGCTGATTGACAATATGGCATGGCTGTTTGTCATCGGTGTTGCAGTCGGACTATCCGACGACCGCGAGGGTACCTCGGCACTGGCCGGTCTGGTATCCTGGCTGATGATGACCAACCTGCTGAGCACCGGCGTTGTTACCACGCTGATGCCCGCAATCGCGGATGATCCGGTAAAAACGCTGGCATTTGACAAGATCCAGAACGTATTTATCGCTATCATCGCCGGTATCATCGGCGCAAGCTGCTATAACCGCTTCAAAAACGCGAAGCTCCCGGACTGGCTGGCATTCTTCAGCGGCAAGCGCTGCGTTGCCATCGTAACCGGTCTGGTTTCCATCGCGGTATCCGTTGTTCTGCTGTTCGTATGGCCGATCATCTTCAGCGCTCTGGTAGCTGTTGGCGAAGGCATCATCGGCATGGACGGCATCGGCGCCGGCATCTATGCATTCCTCAACCGACTGCTCATCCCGACCGGCCTGCACCACGCACTCAACAACGTATTCTGGTTCGATACCATCGGCCTGGGCGACCTGTCCCACTACTGGGCCGGCGACACCTCTGCAAACGTAGGCTGGAGCCTCGGTATGTATATGTCCGGCTTCTTCCCCTGCATGATGTTCGGTATTGCCGGTGCGGCTCTTGCTATGATCAAGGCTGCGAAGAATAAGAAGGCTGCCATCGGTCTGGTCCTGTCCGCTGCCATCTGCGCATTCATCTGCGGCGTTACCGAGCCGTTTGAGTTCGGCTTCATGTTCCTGTGCTTCCCGCTGTATGTTGTTTATGCTGCTCTGTACGGCATTTTCACCATCATCACCTACTATGTCGGCTTCCGCGCAGGCTTCTGCTTCTCGGCAGGCGCGACCGACCTCGTATTCTCGTCCTTCCTGCCGGCAGCGAACAACACGCTGATGATCATCCCGCTGGGCATCGCAGCATTCGTTGTATTCTATCTGGTATTCTACTTTGCGATCACCAAGTTCAACCTCAAGACCCCGGGCCGTGAGGATGAAGAAGCCGACTTCGCAGAGGTTGACAAGAATGCCAAGCTGGCAAATAACGACTTCACCGCAATTGCAGCTGCGGTCCTCGAAGGTCTGGGCGGCAAGGAAAATGTAGAATCTCTGGATAACTGCATTACCCGTCTGCGTCTGGAAGTCAAGGACGGCACGCTCGTCGACGAGAAGAAGATCAAGGCTGCAGGCGTGGCTGGCGTAATGCGTCCGTCGCAGACCGCAGTTCAGGTTATCATTGGCACCAAGGTCCAGTTCGTAGCCGACGAAATGGCAAAGATGCTGAAGTAACACTGAAAGCAATTCAACGCAGCCTGAAGTGCTCGCACACGGTTTGGAAATACAGCCGCGTGGGAACACCGAATGGTTAAGAAATCGCAACCAATCTAACTAACCTATCTTGTTTGCATATCACGATTGCGCTCCGCGCAATGGAAAGGGCGGGCACATTGCCTGCCCTTTCTATTTCCGGAGACAGAAGAAAGAGGTATTCCATGAAAATCATTCGCGCTAAGGATTATAACGACATGAGCCGCAAGGCAGCTAACATCATTTCGGCACAGGTTATTCTCAAACCGGATTCCGTACTCGGTCTGGCGACCGGTTCGTCACCAATCGGCATTTACGAGCAGCTGATTAAATGGTATAACAAGGGCGATGTGGACTTCGGCGGCTGCACGACCTTCAATCTGGACGAATATCGCGGCCTGACACCCGATCACGACCAGAGCTATCATTATTTCATGCACAAAAACTTCTTCGACGCGGTGAATGTGCCGGCAGAGCGCATCAATCTGCCGGACGGCGCGCAGCTTGACGCCGAGCGGGAGTGCAAGCGCTACGATGCAGCCATTAAGGCGGCGGGCGGCATCGATCTGCAGCTGCTCGGCATGGGCCTGAACGGACACATCGGCTTCAACGAGCCGGACGAGTATTTCTCCAAGGGTACGCACTGTGTAAATCTGACCGAGTCCACCATCGAGGCAAACAAACGCTTTTTCGCGTCGGCGGATGACGTGCCGCGGCAGGCGTACACCATGGGCGTGCAGACCATCATGCTGGCACGGCGCATCGTGCTGGTGGTTTCCGGTGAAAACAAGGCAGAGACCGTCCGCGAAGCGTTCTTCGGCCCGGTAACGCCTCAGGTTCCGGCATCCATCCTGCAGCTGCACACAGATGTTTCCATCGTAGCGGACGAGGCAGCACTGTCTAAGTGCGGCGATTTGCTCTAAAAAGGAAGAGAAGTTATGGAATTTAGCAATTTGAGGGTATATCAGCCGGACGGCACGTTCAAAACCGGCGGACTGTCCATCTCGGGCGACCGGATTGCATCCGCAGAGGTGAGCGCGGATGCGGTGGATATGGGCGGTCTGTACGCCGTGCCCGGACTGGTCGATCTGCATTTTCACGGCTGCATGGGCCGCGATTTCTGCGACGGCACGCATGAGGCTATCTCCACACTGGCAAAGTATCAGGCACAGATCGGCGTGGCCGCCATCTGTCCGGCGACTATGACCTATCCGGAGGACAAGCTGACACAGATTGCCGAAGCCGCCGCAACCTATCAGGCGGAGAGTAATGACGCGGCGCTTGTGGGCATCAACATGGAAGGCCCGTTCATTTCCGAGGCGAAAAAGGGTGCGCAGAACGGCGCTTATCTGCATGCGCCGGACGCGGCCATGTTCCGCCGGGTGCAGGAAAAAGCCGGCGGTCTGTTTAAGCTGTGCGATCTGGCACCCGAGCTGCCTGGTTCGATGGAGACGATCGACGAGCTGGCAGGCGAGGTGCGTATCTCGATTGCGCACACGACAGCGGATTATGACACCGCCTGCGAAGCCTTCAAGCACGGAGCACGGCAGGTGACCCACCTGTACAACGCCATGCCGCCGTTTTCTCATCGGGCACCGGGCGTCATCGGTGCGGCCTTTGACAACGATAACGTGGCGGTTGAACTCATCGCGGACGGCGTGCATGTGCATCCGTCGGTCGTTCGCGCGACCTTCCGGCTGTTTGAGAACCGTGTTATCCTGATCTCGGACAGCATGATGGCGACCGGACTGGATGACGGCGAGTATTCGCTCGGCGGACAGGCGGTTACCGTGCGCGGCAACCTTGCCACCCTGCACGACGGCACAATTGCGGGTTCCGCAACCAATTTGATGGACTGCGTGCGCTCGGCTGTTAAAATGGGTGTTTCGCTCGGTCAGGCGATTCGTTCCGCGTCCACCAATCCGGCGCGCGCTATCGGCGTTGAGCACGATTACGGCTCGCTTGAGCCGGGCAAGCTGGCGAATGTGCTCCTGCTGGATGAGGAGCTGAATATTCACACGATTCTGCTGCGCGGCAGAATGCTGGGCTGAACAGCGATTTGATAAAGAAATGAAATGAAAAGAAACCGGCATCGGAAGATGCCGGTTTTGCGTTGCATGGCGTGGAAAACTGGAAGTTATCCATTATCTTTTTTATTGTAATTTTTTTGTATATACCAACCGATAAGGCTTCCTAATGCCAAGCCGATAAGCCTTCCTAAAGTATCACTTAACCACTTTCCAATAACCAATCCAACAACAGCCCATATATACCACTTACACATGACATCTAATAACTTCAAATCATTTTTATCTTTCATTAAACTTTCCCCCACAAATTCCGATTTGATATTTCAGCCAATAGTATGCAGTTGAAAACGCCTTACTTCTTCCTCTTTTTCTTCTTCTGCACGCTGTATCCGAACTTGCCGAGATACTTGCCAAGCGCAAAATACTCGCCGTGGGAGTACATAATCAGGTTCGCATCGTTGATATGAAACCGGTCGTTTTCGTCCAGATATTCGTCATCAACCGTCACGCCGACCACCTCGGCGATGAACATGGTATGGCTGCCGAGTGCGCGGCTCTCGGTGACGCGGCAGGCGATGTTGACCGGGCTTTCCGCGATAGCGGGTGCGTTGACATGCTCGACCGGCATGGGCGTCAGACCGGTTTTCGCAAATTTATCCACATCACGGCCGCTGACAACGCCGCAGTAGTCGCACGCGCGCGCCAGCTTTTCGGTGGTGAGATTGATGACAAATTCACCGGTTTTCTCGATAATATCGTAAGAATACCGTGACGGACGGACCGAGATCGACACCATCGGCGGGTTGGTGCAGATCGTACCGGCCCACGCTACCGTGATGATGTTGGGACGGTGCGCTTCATCGGCAACGCTGACCATCACCGCCGGAACGGGATTGAGCATGTTGCCGGGCTTCCAGCTTTGTTTACCCATGTTTATCTCCTTTATTGTGCGTGGGATAGACGGCACGCAGTTGTTTTGAAAGTCTGATTATGCCAGCGGCTGCACCGTATAGCGGAGCCGTGCGGGCGAGTGCGGATACCGACGGTAAAACGCGCTTACCAGTCGGTCGGCAACCATGCGGCTGTTTTCGTAATTCGCCTGCGGCAGCAGGATGATATACTGCGAAATGCTGCATCGAGCGATCACATCGCCGCGGCGCAGATTGTTCTGGACAAGCACTTGCAGATTGTTCATTGCGGGGTCCAGACTGCGGCGTGCAAGCATTTCGCCGTCCTTGCCGGAGACCGACAGCAGGCAGATATTCGATGAGTGGCCGTTTCGCGCGATCGAACGGGCTTCGGAACGGTACAGAATCTTGAAAAAGTCGTATTCGCATACCATGGCGCCGCCGTGCGGCGCGGGCTCCTCAAGCTGAGAGCAAACCTCGTCCATGGTCAGTGTGCGGTCGTTTACGGTGCGTGTCGCCTGACGATACAGCGTGCGCAGCGTCTCGGACGGCATAACGCCGAAATGCGCAAGCAGCAGCTCGCTCATTTCCTCGTAGACCGACATAGCGCCCTTCATATCGCCGGTGCGGAGCAGACCGCGCATGAGGTGCTCATACAGATCCTCCTGATACGGCTCAATATGAATCGCCCGACGGCACAGCGCAACGGCTTCGGCTGTGCGCTCCTGCTTTTCGAGCAGCTCGATCGCACCGGCTGCCGCACGGGTGTACAGGCTGTGATAGTAGGCCACGATTGGAATAGTCCAGATTTCATCGGTCATGCGCGGCAGCGGATCGCCGGCATACAGTGCCAGTGCAGCCTGATATTCCGCCAGACGGACATCGTCATTTCCGGCGGCTTCGGCGGCATGAAAATGCGCCTCAAAATCCTCAATATCGAGGGAAAGCGGCATAACGTTGTTCCAGAAGTATCGTCCTGCTTTGCGGCGGATGAGCAGGCGGCCAAGTCCCGGCTGCAGTTTGTCCAGCGCGGTGCGAATGCGGTGAAAGATTGATTTGAGCGCATTTCCAGGATCCGCGCTTTTCTCGTTGTTGCTCCAGTATAGATGGATCAGCTCCTCCTGTGCGAACGAGCGGTCGTGGTTATACAGCATATAGGCCAACAGTGACCATACCCGGCGGGAGCGGTCGTCGCTGTCGGAAATGGTGCGGTCGCCGTATCGAAGGGTAAACTGCCCGAGCATCTGCACTTGTAATGTAGGTCCGTTCATCTTTGCTCCCCACCTTTGTATGATGTGTTCGCAGATTGACGCGTATGACCGCTTACAAAGTCATACGGCATATATTAGAAATATACCACGAAACCGGCAAAAATGCAAACCGGAGAACAGGGAACAGCGGAGCTCCTGCAGGTGAAGCCGCAGATTTGCGGGAGAACTGCCGTTGAGAAAGAATGCATAAATCAACACGATAGATGAATTGATTTTACGAAAAATACGAAAATACAGTATGATTTGCAGTAAAGAGAACGCACGTTCTTTATTGAATGCTCGATTTCTCTGTCCGGATAGGAGCAAGGACAGGGTATCTTCTGAATAGCATGGACAAATGCAGCTTCAGCGATTTGGAGAATCCTTGCAACCGATTGGCAGAAGTGCGGCTATACGGGCAGCTCAAAAGCGGAAAGGAGATTTTGGAGATTTATCCGCACTAAGAATAACCGTGCGCCGGACGGAGAGGACCGGTACGCTGTCAGATCGACCTGCTTCTTAGCGGAAGACCGGAATACAATCGTACTGCAAGGAGATGGTTTTATTGCTGCCGGATGCATCTCTGCGCAGTGCGATATGGACGCTCAAGTAAAGAAGCTGATTCAGAGTCGTGCCGCAAAGATATAAGATATTTTACACCTCAGCAGCCGAGCGGGATATTACGGAAAAGCTGATGTATATTATGCAGCAGTATCGGGATACGGCTTTGGCAGAACGGTGGGACAACGCCTTTGCGCTTTGCTACAGGAGAATTTGACTGCATTTCCGGCTAAGTATCCGTTATAGGACGTGGAACCGTGGAGTAAAACGAAAAGAGCAGCGATTGCTGCTCTTTTTTCTATCATAAACCCCTAATCAGTCGCCCTGACGGTCGCCTGAGAATTTGCGACGACTTATACCATGCTGAACAGTAAAGAAAAACCGCTCATTTCAAAGAAACAAGCGGTTTTACATGGTACGCCCGGTGCGATTCGAACGCATGGCCTTTGGAGTCGGAGTCCAACGCTCTATCCAGCTGAGCTACGGGCGCGAGTACATGATATAGTATACCAGTCTTTCGTGCGTTTGTAAAGCGGTTATTGCGGGGTATTTCGGTCGAGTTATTTGTAAAAGTAAATTCCGGTTGGGTGTGGAATTTAACCTTACAAACATCCGTATGGAAATTAAACTTACAAATACTTATTCATAAAGAAAAACCGACCCTATTGGGTCGGTTTTAAAACACTTACACTTTACCTCTGGTTATTTTTTTGCAGCAGCCTCCGCTTTGATTTGGGCTATTTTTGCTTCAGCCTCCGCTTTGATTTTAGCTATTTCCGCAGCAGCCTCCGCTTTTACAGCAGCAGCCTCTGATCTCGCAGCAGCAGCCTCTACTTTTGCTGCTTCAGCCGCCACTTTTGCTTTTGCTGCTTCGTTTTCAGCCCTGACCCTAGCTTCGTCCGCTGCTTTGGCTTTAGCCTCGGCCTCCGCTGCTGCCTTCATTTGTAATTCTTCAACTGCACGACACATAATATCCACTCCTTCTGGCGCTTCTTTAAAGTATCTTGCTCTCTCTCTGAGAATAGGAGACGCCATTTTGCTGGGATCCCTTTCTCGAAAGTCCGCCATCAGCTGTCCGAGCTCGGTAGAAACATCCGTATAACTGCCGTTAACATAAATAATATGCTCCCGATCATCAAACATATTGCCCGTTTCACGAACGATACGGTCAATATGATAGCACAGCCGACCACCTTTCAAGACATCACTTTCTGTAACGAAAATAACATATGTGTAGGTAGACGCTCAAAATCCTGTCCAGCCATAAGCAAATTACAGTCTAACATTGCAGAATAATATCGAGCACGCTCTTTTCCTGCGCCTTTGTCTTTCCGCTGAATCTCGATATTATACTGTGCGCCGGTGTTATCCATTGCCCATACATCAAATCGCACGGATCGCCCTTGCAGGTTGTTTAGGGAGTATTGCACGCTATGGCTTTCTACTTTCAGACTAGGTATGCCCATAATTACGCGAAGAACATACTGCAGACATTCTCTTGATTCAAAAATTTTCACCATGAAGTTATCGTCAAGAATTCGAAAATTCTTAACAATTTTCAAAATTTCCGGATCATACTTTTTATGCGGATCTACACACATATAATTCCTTCTTTGATGTGTTTCATATGCAGGAGGAATCCTTATGGAGAATCCTCGTGCATTGCATAGAATTCCCCATTGGGGATGAATAATAAATGTTACTTTGGAAACAGCCTGCCGAAGCAGAAAAGACACTTTGCTGCTCAGCAGCTAAAAAGAGACATTTACAATATTATTATATATCATACTTGAAAAAAGTACAATGCTAAATGTTTTTCGGTAAAATCGGCTTTGTATCGACAAAGCATAACAATATGTGATACAATCGATATATATCAGGAAATGCAGCTAGGTTATTGACAATATCACAATTTTCTGTGTTTCCAATCCACGAAAGAGGTGATGCAAGCGTATTGATGAATCTGAAATAGACGGGCACTCAAGATAGGAGTATTCGCCTATGGCAAAGCATTCACATTTAACATTACAGGAGCGAAGCATTATTTGCGCGAGGATTGCTCAAGGAGCATCCTTCCACCAAATCAGCGCTGAGCTCGACAAAGACCCTGGCACCATTTCAAAAGAAATTCGGTTGCACCGAGTCAGCATAGAAACTGGTTCATTTGGTTGCGGGTTTAATCCATGTATTCACCGGCGTAACTGTACTAAGAAATACGTATGCGTAACCTGCATTTATCGTGGCAAGAAATGTTCTCTATGCAAGAACTGCCATAAGAACTGCCCTGATTTTGTTGAAGAAGTATGTCCTAAACTTTTGAAGCCGCCGTATATCTGCACCACGTGTAAAAAACGTTCCAAATGTACCTTACGCAAATTCGAATACCATCCCAATTACGCCGATAAAGTATACAAGCAAACACTCGGAGAAAGCCGGCAAGGATTTTCGGTTACTCCCGAGGAATTGGAACGTATCAACAAAATCGTTTCACCCCTCATCAAAAACGGTCAATCCATTCACCATATCTGGAAAAACAATAAGGACATCTTGATGGTCAGCGAGAAAACACTGTATAACTTACTAAACGCCGGTGCTTTTTCTGCAACCAAGTTAGATTGTCCTCGCATTGTAAGAATGCGTCCAAGACAGAAAACGCCTGCTCCCAAAGTGGACAGGCACTGCTATGATGGCCGTACTTACGATGACTTTATACGGTTTATGGAGGAACATCCAGATACTCCAGTTGTCCAGATGGATTCTGTAATTGGCCGTAAAGGTGGAAAAGTCCTGTTGACTATATTCTTTCAGAACTGCAATCTGTTATTGGCATTTCTACGAGACAATAACACGGCCAGGTCGGTTGCTGACGTTTTTGAAGATCTTTATAGCCGCTTAGGACATGACGATTATTATAGGCTATTTCCCGTTATACTGACAGATCGCGGCAGTGAATTCAGTAACCCGACTGCCATCGAAAAAGACGCTGACGGCCATTCTCGCAGCCGTATCTTCTATTGCAATCCCAGTGCACCATATCAGAAGGGAGGAATTGAAGTTTCCCACGAATTGATTCGACGTATTCTGCCGAAAGGCACTTCTTTTGATAATCTCCAGCAAGAGGATATTGACCTTATGCTTTCTCACATTAACTCATATAAAAGAGATAAGCTGAACAATCGGTCTGCATACCAACTGTTCAGCTTTATCTATGGTGAGTTTATTTTGAATAAACTCAATGTACATGAGCTCCAGCCCAACGATATTGTCTTGTCCCCGAAATTATTGAGGAAGTAACACACACTAATAAAACAACCCTAATATTTCAGATTCATTCCAAGCTCTCAGGGGTGGAATTTACCTTTACAAAAAATAAACGGTAATTTTCACCTCTGGGAGTTTTACGCCTTTTTGCTGAAACCCATGCTTCATATCTTATATTTTAACAGGTATTCACGGTTTGTAAAGGGATTTTGCATAGATTTATCAGGCCATTTCTCAAAACAATGCTTACCCTATGGAATTTAATCGTACAAACTGGAATTTACTTTTACAAATGAGCAAGAACGGCTGTTACAGCCGTTCTTCCCATTCTTTTACCTTAAAACCCGGAAGAGCAAAGTCCTCTCCGATGAGCAGCGGACGCTTGACCAGCATGCCGTCGGTCGCGAGCAGCGCATACTGCTCGTCCTCGGTCATAGCCGGCAGCTTGTCCTTGAGCCCCAGTGCCTTATACTGCAGGCCGCTCGTGTTAAAGAACCGCTTAAGCGGCAGACCGCTCTTTTCGTGCCACGCACGCAGCTCCTGCTCGGTCGGATTGTCCTGCTTGATATCACGCTCGTCAAACGCCACGCCGCGCTCCTGCAGCCACGTCTTCGCCTTCTGGCAGGTCGAGCATTTGGGATAGCATACAAACAGCATTTCGGTGTCCTCCCCTGTTAATCCTCGGCTGCCGTCTGCGCTGCGTCCGAGCGGCACAGACAGAACAGCTCAGCAGCCAGCATAACGCACGCTGCTGCAGCCAGAATGCCGCGCAGCACCATTTTGATCGACCACATGGACGGAATGCCCATCAGCATAGCCAGACCGTAGCCGCCGATATCCGACACCGACATGGTGACCGCCACTGCGGCAAAGAACGCCAGCATAGCCGGCGCCGGCTTGCCAAACAGCAGACGCGCCAGCTCATAAAACGCCAGCACAATCATCACATCCGCTACCAGTCCAAAGCCAAACGACGCCAGCTTCGGATCGGTGCAGGTCATGCGGTAGTTGACCAGCAGATGCAGGCAGCTCCAGAACAGCGGTACGAGCGTCATTGCAGCGCTCTTTTCCGTCATCTGTACGCCCTGTGCCTTAGCCAGACCGATCATGCAGCCGCCGGTCAGCACGCCCATGATTGCGTAGACGATCTCCAGAACACGCGCCCATGCAACCGCGTCCTGCTCTGCCGTGGTGATGGTCAGATACAGGTAAACCAGACTGCCCGCCGCTACAATCAGTCCCGCAACGACAGCCGCCATGCGGAACAGCGTCTCTTTCGTGCCGAGTAGCTGCTCAAACGGTACCTTATTGCGCGTCTTAAGCGGCAGCGCCAGCACAGCATATACAATTGCACTGATAACGAACAGCGCGATTACGAACCAGATCCATTTATCGCCTGCCGTCGGCAAGCCGGTGCTTACGTCAAAACCGTTCAGCAGGTGCAGCGCGCGCAGCGCAATCCCCGGAACACACAGCACGACCGCCAGAATCGGCAGGAGCTTCGTTGCTTTCATGTTGTTTCCTCCATTAAGAGATAGTATTAAACGCTACTATTATAGCATACTTGCCGCAAGGCTTCAATATCGCAAGGGCGAATATGCTGACGATAACAAGCAGGGCGGGGTGCCCCAGAAGGTGAATTGCGGCCAAGTTGCAAGAGAAGCCACTCCGGAGTGCCCCGTCCTGCAATTTAGCAAATACAAAAACAACGTCCTGCACACAATACAGGACGTTGTTTTCCTTCGGATGAAGCATTTTCCATTCTCCATCCTCAATTTTCAATTTTTAGTGCTGGCTTACCTTGGGCATCTGCACCTTTTCCTGTGCATTGAACTCCGTGTTTGCCGGGGTCTGCTTGCTCATGCCGAGCTTGAGCAGAATCGGCGTTACCAGCGTAGTAACGATAACGACCAGTACGATCGGCGGGAACATGTGCGGGTCGATCAGACCGGCCTGCTCGCCCTTCTGTGCTACGATCAGCGCAACCTCACCGCGGGATACCATGCCCAGACCGATGGAGAACGCATCATAGGTATGGAAGCCCATGATGCGGGCACCAATGCCACAGCCGATGATCTTGGTCAGGATTGCAACGATGGTCAGTACCACTGCGAAGATCGCCATGGTGCTGGTCAGACCTTCCAGGTTGGTCTTAATACCGATGGAAGCGAAGAACAGCGGAGAGAACAGCATATAGCCGAGCACGTTGGTCTTGCTTGCAACGTAGTCACGCGCAGAGGACAGACGGCACATTACGATGCCTGCGAAGTATGCACCGGTGATATCTGCAATACCGAAGTAACGCTCTGCAACATAGCTCATCAGGAATGCGAATGCTACCGCATAGATTGCAATACGGCGATGACGATGCCACTTCTCCTCCATCTTGAGGAATACGCGGTACATAACGAGACCAACAACCAGTACGAAACCGAAGAACGCAACGATGCGGCCGAGTACCAGAATCGGCTTTACCGACGGGTCAGTCAGTGCGGTCAGAATGGTCAGCACCACGATACCGAGGATATCGTCGATTACAGCCGCGCCGAGGATTGCTGTACCGACTTTACTTTTCAGCTTGCCCATCTCACGCAGGGTCTCGACGGTGATCGAAACCGAGGTAGCGGTCAGAACGACACCGATGAAAGCAGCCTTCAGCATGTTCATCGAGTCGGTCGGATCATTGTCGAACGCCAGATAGCATGCAGCACCACCGATCAGCGGCACGATAACACCGATCAGCGCGATAATGAAGGACGCAAAACCGGTGGTTTTCAGCTCGTCCAGATCAGTATCCATACCTGCGTTAAACATCAGGATGATTACACCGATCTCAGCGGCCTTTACCAGAAAATCGGTCTCGCCTACCCAGCCGAGGCAGCTCGGGCCAACCAGCACACCGGCAATCAGTGCGCCGACAACCTGCGGCATATGCACGCGCTCCGAAGTAAGGCCGAATACCTTTGTGAACAACATGATGATCGCAATCGTCAACAGAAAGTCATATGACATTGTTCCCACCCTTTCTTAATGTGATAACCTTTTGCATAGAATATTATACTCTTTTTCGCGCAAAGAACCAGCTAAGATTTCAATTTTTGCTCCGTGATTTTGAACGAAATTACCAAATCTATCGTCAATCCTATGTGCATTCTGCCAATTCCCCTATTTCCTGACATTATCCAGCAAATCCTTCCGAAATCGCCTGTTATCCCTCTGCGAAGATATGCGTGCGCGCGCCCATGCGTCCGTCAAATACAAATCGGCAGAACGGACCGACCACAAAGATCTGCAGCGGATACGCCAGCAGGAAGCCTAACTCGTCTAACTTGGTTTTGAACATTGTTTTTTCTGCCCGTCTATGCCGCAAGGCAAAAAAGAACGCCTTGCGAGCATAAGCTTGCAAGGCATTGAAATTTTAGCTTTTCTATTATATCATATTGCACGGAAATTTCAAGTGTTTTTTCTTCGCCTATTCCTATTATATATAGTCTTATATATAGTCGCCGCTTGAGAAGCGAACGAAATGTGCGCTAACGCCGCGCGGGCGCACAAGAGGGCAGACACCTGCGGTTTCCACCCTCTTGTGTATCTCCCCTTTCCCTTAGAGGGTCTGGAGCAGACCAGAGACCGG
>OLRK01001523.1_pt1 | contig 18751 bp, 16 predicted proteins | sample 1672911 | NCBI WGS metagenome assembly OLRK01 (sample SAMEA3136736, study PRJEB25190) | human gut metagenome | biome: human gut; feature: human-associated habitat; material: faeces | place: Austria | collected 2013 | reverse complement strand
GCCCGGATTTCGAATACCGTCGGCAGATGGCGGGAACGCCGTAGGCGTGAAACCATCTGGCTTTCATGATTTGTGATGACCGCGTTAGCGGTCATATCCATTTACTCTGTTTTTATCATTATACTTTGTGTATTACATGAAATCAAGTCCTAATTTTCGTTCTGAACGGATTGTCCCGGAACTGTCCCGGTTTCTTCCGCCGGCGGTTTTCCCTTTCCCGCACTCCGGCGCAGAAAACGCCGCCGGTCAAGGCTGTTTTGTCCTCTCCGGCGGCGTTTGATTCCCAGCCGCTTTTCATCTGTCACGGCCGCTTTCCCCGTCTAAAACAGCGGGCCCACCGCCAGAAACAGGGGCGCGAACACCAGGGACACAATGGTCATCAGTTTGATCAGAATATTGATGGACGGGCCGGAGGTATCCTTAAAGGGATCTCCCACCGTATCGCCCACCACCGCCGCCTTGTGGGACGGGCTGCCTTTTCCTCCGTGGGTTCCGCCTTCAATATATTTCTTCGCGTTGTCCCAGGCGCCGCCTGCGTTTGCCATGAAAATAGCCATGAGCACTCCCGTCACCAGAGCCCCCGCCAGCAGGCCGCCCAGGGCGTCCGTCCCCAGAACCACACCCATGACAATAGGCGCCGCCACGGCAATCACTCCCGGCACCAGCATTTCCCGCAGGGCCGCTGTGGTGGAAATGTCCACACAGGAGGTGTAGTCCGGACGGCTCTCCCCCTTTAAGATGCCGGGGTTCTCCCGGAACTGTCTCCGCACCTCCTCAATCATGCGGTAAGCCGCTTTGGACACGGATTCCATGGTAATGGCAGAAAACAGAAACGGCAGCATTCCTCCGATAAACAATCCGATGATCACCTTGGGATTTAAAATGTCAATGGAGGTCAGGCCCACTGCCTGGGCATAGGACACAAACAGGGCCAATGCTGTCAGGGCCGCGGAACCGATAGCAAAGCCTTTTCCCACCGCGGCTGTGGTGTTCCCCACACTGTCCAGCTTATCCGTGACGGCGCGGACCCGTTCATCCAGGCCGGACATCTCCGCGATTCCTCCCGCGTTGTCCGCAATGGGGCCGTAGGCGTCCACCGCGATGGTGCTGCCGGTGGTGGCCAGCATTCCCACCGCCGCCAGGGCAATCCCGTACAGGCCGGCCGCCGTGTATGCCGCCAAAATGCCTGCCGCGATAAATAAAATGGGGGCTACCGTGGATTTCATGCCCACCGCCAGACCGGAAATGATATTGGTGGCGGAGCCGGTTTCCGACTGCTCGGCAATCCGTTTTACGGAGCCGTATTTGTCGGAGGTGTAGATTTCCGTCAGCTGCCCGATGATAAATCCCACCGCCAGGCCGGACACCACCGCCAGCGCCTCCTGCATTCTTCCAAACAGCAGGCTGCTCAATCCAAAGGACACGATAATCACGATCACGTAGGCCACGTAGCTGCCCAAATTCAGCGCCTTCTGGGGGTCACCTCCCTCTTTTCCGCGGACAAACATGGTTCCCACCATGGACGCGGCGATTCCGGCCGCTGCCAGCAGCAGGGGGAAGAACGCGCCCTCCGCCTGCCAGGCCACCACGCCCAGAGTCACCGCCGACACAATGGAGCCCACGTAGGACTCAAACAGGTCGGCGCCCATACCGGCCACATCGCCTACGTTGTCCCCCACGTTGTCCGCAATGACGGCCGGGTTTCTGGGATCGTCCTCCGGGATTCCCGCCTCCACCTTTCCCACCAGGTCAGCTCCCACATCGGCGGCCTTGGTGTAAATGCCTCCGCCCACACGGGCAAAGAGGGCGATGGACGACGCGCCCAGGCTGTAGCCTGTGAGCACATCCACACTTCCCGTCACCAGGTAAATGACGCTGGCGCCTAAAAGCCCCAGGCCGACCACGCACATTCCCATGACGGCTCCGCCTTTATAGGCGATGCCCAGGGCGCGGGCCATTCCGCCTTCCATGGCGCCGTTTGCCGTGCGCACGTTGGCATCCGTGGCCACCTGCATCCCGATATACCCGGCCAGGGTGGAAAATGCCGCCCCCACGAGAAAGCACACCGCCGTCACCCAGTTTCCGATGCCCACCCCAATCAGCACGAACAAAATGAGCACAAAAAATACCAGAAGGCGGTACTCCGCCCGCAGAAACGCCTGCGCCCCTTCCTTGATCGCCCCGGAAATCTCTTTCATCCGGTCATTGCCAACAGCCTGCCGTCTCACGCTCATGGCAAGAGTGAGAGCAAAGAGCAGGGCCGCCGCCCCCGCTGCCGGAGCAAGCCACATCAGTGTCCTCATAAATGCTCACCTCCTGAAATCCAACCGCCGGCCTGCGGCGGTATCTCTATAAGGTTATATTACTCCTTTTTCTATCTATTCGTCAATATTGTGTATTATTTTTTGAAAATTAGATTTTTATGCAAAAGATGGCGGAAAGATTTGAGGAGGACGGGAGGAAAGAATGGCGGGTTTTATGGTGTAAGAATGGGAGCTGGAGCGGCCCCATTGACTAGAGGGCGGATGGGGAAACAGTCAGTTTTCTACCTAAAAAGTGTGCGCTTGGCACACACTCGCGCTGGAGCGGGGCTGCGTCAGCAGCCATATTCCTCCCCGCAGAGTGTGCCTCCTTGCGGAGCATTCTTATTTAACAGGAAACACAGTTTCCTGTTAAATAAGAATAAGCCGGCCCCGCCGGGCCGGCACACAAACCATAAATCTTCATTTCCAGATCGTTTACTTCCCCAACATTTCCCCATACCGTCCAAGAAACGCCTGGGTTCTCTCGTTGGCAGAGGAAAATACCGCCTCCGGCGCCCCTTCCTCCACGATGACGCCGTCCGCCATGAAAATCACCCGGTCGGAGATGTCCCTGGCAAAGGCCATCTCGTGGGTCACAATCACCATGGTGATGTCCAGATCCGCCAGAGAGCGGATCACCTTCAGCACCTCGCCGGTGAGCTCCGGATCCAGGGCGGAGGTGGGCTCGTCAAAAAACAGCACCTTGGGGCTTAAGGCCAGGGCACGGGCGATGGCCACTCTCTGGCACTGGCCGCCGGACAGCTGGCAGGGATAGGCGTCCGCCTTGTCCTCCAGCCCCATCTTTTTCAGCAACTCCATGCCTTCCCGGTACGCGTCCTCTCTGCTCTTTTTCTGAACGTGTATGGGCGCGTCGGTGATATTTTTAATCACAGAAAAATGGGGAAACAGATTAAAGCTCTGGAACACCAGGCCATAGCTTTTCTGAATCTCCTTCAGTTTATCCCGTTTGGCGTAGACGGCGCGGCCGTTTCCGGCGTCGGTCCAGGCGGCTTTTTCCCCCAGATACGCGATCTCGCCGCTGTCAATAGTCTCCAGCATGGTGGCGCACCGCAGCAGCGTGGATTTTCCGGAGCCGGACGGGCCGATGATGGAGACGATTTCCCCCTCTGACACGGACAGGGAAATGTCCTTTAACACCGGAAGGTTCTCAAATTTTTTCTGAATGTGTTTCATTTCCAGCAGATACATATCCGGCCTCCTATTGATAGTATGACAGTTTCTTCTCAAAGTGCTCCATCACCAGGGCCACCAGCAGGTTGAATACATAATAGAAAATCCCCGCGGCCACAAACGGCGTCATTGCCGCCTGAGCGGACGCCAGCTGCTTGGCGACGGTGAACATTTCAATCACGCTGATGGTAAACGCCAGCGACGTGTCTTTTACAAGAGTGATCACCTCGTTGGTGACGGACGGCAGAATGCGTTTCACCACCTGAGGGAAAATGATCTTGAAAAAGGTCTGAAAACGGCTGTAGCCCAAAAGCTTTGCCGCCTCGTACTGCCCGGCGGGCATGGACTGGATGCCGCTGCGGTAGATTTCCGCGAAATACGCTGCGTAATTGACCACAAAGCCGATAAATACAGCCCAAAGCCGGTAGTCGTTCGTAACGCGGATGCCGAAAATGTAGTACGGCCCAAAGTATACGATAAAGAGCTGAAGCATGAGCGGCGTTCCCCGCATAACAGAAATATACGCCTTGGTAATCCAGCGGATCACCGGATTTTTCGCCATTCTTCCAAAGGATACCAACAGCCCCAGAGGCAGGGAGAATACCAGCGTCACCACAAATATCTGCACCGTCACCATCATTCCGTCAAACAGCTGGGGCAGCATGGCGGCCATCTCCGCAAACCAGTTCATTGTCTGTTCCATAAATTAAATCTCCCTGTCACACGGACAGGCGGCTCCATGGGCCGCCTATCTGTCTGCTTTTTCTTTTATTGTCAGGTTCCAGATTATTTTCCGATGGTGGTGATGTCGCTGCCGAACCACTCCTCAGAAATCTCTGCCATGGTGCCGTCGGCGGCCATCTCCTCCAAAGCTGCCTGTACCTGATCCCGCAGCTCCGTGTTTCCTAATTTAAAGCCTACGGCGTACTCCTCGGAAGAAAGGGCGTCGTCTAAAATCACCGCGTCCGTTCCTCTCTGAGTCAGCAGGTAGTTCGCTACCACGCTGTCCATTCCCACCGCGTCCACGGCACCCATCTCCAGATCCATGATGGCCTGGTTATAGTTCGGCGTCGTCTCCACGCTGCCAAGGCTGGCCTTTAAGTCCGTCATATCATTTAGCGCCGTCTCCGCCGCGGAATCCACCTGCACCTCCACGACCTTTCCCGCCAGATCCGCCAGGCTGGAAATGCCCGAATCCGCCATCACTACAAATACCTGGGCGTTATCCATATACGGGTCTGTCCAGGTGTACTGATCCTCACGGCCGGTGATGGTAAAGCCATTCCATACGCAGTCGATGGTGCCGTTGTCTAACTCCATATCCTTGGCATCCCACAGAATCGGCTGAGCCACAAACTCCAGCCCCAGACGATTTGCCACTTCCTTTGCCAGATCCAGGTCAAAGCCGGTGTAGGAGCCGTCCTCAGCCTTAAATCCCATAGGCGGAAGATCCGCGTCAAAGCCTACCACAAAGGTGCCGTCCGCCGCGGCCTCTGCCTCCTGGCCGTCCGTCTCCTCGGAGCTCTCCTCCTCTGCGGCCTCTGTATCCGCCGCCGTATCGGCTGCCGTGGTGTCCGCTGCCGTCGTGCTGCCTGTGGAACCATTTCCGCAGCCCGCCGCTGCCATCACTGCCGCCATCATCACCGCTGCTGCAACCACTTTTTTCTTCATAATCTTATCCTCCTCATAAATGACCTGGACTGAAAATCAGTTTCTCCTGCCAGGCCGCTGCTTTCCTTTTTTGCTTTCGTGTTACCATGGTAGCATACTAAAGTGTTTTTGTAAAGCAGAAATTCGTGAGAATTATAAAATTTTTGGAATCTCCTCCAGGGAATGGATTTCCACGTCGATGGAAACTCCCGCCTCGTTGGTTTCGCCGTAGGCGTTGTACCAGCAGGTATGGATGCCGGCGCGGTTTCCTCCAGCCATATCGGAGCTCAGCCCGTCGCCGATGATCATCACCTCGTCCCGGCGGATGTCCTGGGGCATCCTGGCAAAGCAGTAGTCAAAATACTCCTTCTGAGGTTTCTGGCTGCCTGTGTCCTCGGAGATGAACAGATCCCGGAAATAGGGGAGCAGGCCGGCCCTCTCAAGCCGGTCCCGCTGCATCCTGGAGTAGCCGTTGGAGGCGGCGTAGAGAAGGTATCTGGACGACAGGTAGCGAAGCATTTCCTCCGCCCCGTCGATGACGATCAGAAGTCCTTCCACCGCCCCCTCATAAAGGCGCTCGCAGACTGCCGGATCCACCTTCACATCCAGGCCCAGCTCCTCAAAGTACGCCGGATAGCGCAGAATGCCGATCTCCCTCCTGGTGATCTCTCCCCGCTCATACTTCTGCCAGAAACGCTGGTTTAAGTCGTGATACCGTTTCGTTTTTTCCCCGTCAGGCGCGATTCCGTAGTGCTCCAGAACGGCGCTGATCCCCCGGATTTCCGCCTGCCGGAAATCCAACAGCGTGCCGTCAATGTCAATGAGCAGCGCTTTCATCTTCATATACAATCTCCCCGTCACAGATGGTGTATTTCACCTTTCCATAGAGTTTCCAGCCGGTAAAGGGACAGTTGGAGGCCTTGGAGGCGTAGTTTCCCACGGTCCACTCCTCGTTCTCGTCAAACAGCACCAGGTCGGCGTCCTCGCCCTCCGTCAGCCAGCCCTTATCCAGGCGGTAGAGGCAGGCGGGGTTGAAACTCATTTTTTCCATGAGCTGGGCGATGGTCAGCTCGCCCGTTCTCACCAGCTGGGTGATCCCTAAGGCCAGGGCCGTCTCCAGTCCGATGATGCCGCTGGGGGCCTGCGTCAGAGGCTTTTCCTTTTCCTCCGCGCTGTGGGGGGCGTGATCCGTGGCAATCATGTCGATGGTGCCGTCCTTTAAGCCCTCGATGAGCGCTCTCCGGTCTGCCTCCGTACGCAGGGGCGGATTCATCTTCGCCAGGGTGCCGTACTCCGTCACGGCGTCCTCCGTCAAGGTGAAATGGTGAGGCGTCACCTCCGCCCACACGTCGGCCCCCATCTTTTTGGCGGCCCGCACCATGGCCACGGACCTGGCGGAGCTGATGTGCTGGATGTTTACGGAGGCTCCCGTGTGGAGGGCGATCATGCAGTCTCTGGCCACTAGGCTGTCCTCCGCCACCGCCGGGGAGCCGTAAATCCCCAGTTTCTCGGAAACTTTGCCATGGTTAATACCGTTTTCCCGGATGAAACAGGGGTCTTCCTCGTGGAAACTTAAGGGAACGTCCAGGCGGGCGGCTGTCTCCATGGCCTCCATCACCAGCTTTCCGTCCATCAGCGGGATTCCGTCATCGGTGAACCCCACGGCTCCCGCCTCCTTTAATGCCTCCATGTCGGTCATTTCCTCTCCCTTTAAGCCCTTGCTCACGGCGGCGGCGGGGAGTACGTGGATGCCGGTCTTTTTTCCCTCCTCCAGGATGTAGGACACCGTCTCCGGGGTGTCCGCCGCCGGTTTGGTGTTCGCCATGGTGATCACGGTGGTGTAGCCGCCCCGTTTGGCAGCGGCGGCGCCGGTCTGGATGTCCTCCTTGTAGGTGAGGCCGGGATCCCGGAAATGTACGTGCACGTCAATGAGTCCGGGGGCGAGCGTGAGCCCGGCGGCGCGGATGACGGTCATCTCCCCTTCCGGCTCGATGTGACCGGCGATTTTCGCGATCTTTCCATCCTTGATGAGAACGTCCGCAATCCGCTCCGTCCCCGTTTTCGGGTCTACCGCTTTACTTCCTTTGATTAAAATCATGTGAATTCTCCTTTCCGCAGACGGCCTTTGGCCGTTTTCACGTTTCCTGGCTATGATTTTAGCTATGGTTTTTCCTGTATGATAAACGGGGGTTCCGGCAGCGCCGGCGGCGTCACAGCTCAAAGCTGTCCCCATCTCCCGTTATCCTCACAATCCGCTCCCGGTAAGGCTCGCTCTCCGGCATGGATTTTAATGCTCCTATCACGCTGTAATCGTCCCAGCAGTGCATGGGAAATACGCGTTTCGCCCCCACCTGTCTCATGAAATCGTCCAGTCCCAGGTAGAAGTTTTCCTCCTGACGGCCGTCCAGAGGCACGAAAGCGATGTCGATCTCCTTTCCCCAGCCATCCAGAACCTCCCGGATTTTTCCCAGCTCCCGGCGGTAGTTTGCCGCCATGGAATGGTTCCAGGAATCCGGCTCGCCCTTCCAGGTCCAGTTGTTTAAATCGCCGGCGTGGTAGAGCACCGTCCCGCCGCAGTCCACGAGAAAGGCCACGCCCTCGTCGGTGGAGCGGAAGGTGTGGACGCGAAGGACGGGAGAAACGGCGGCCGGCTCTGTCTCCGGCTGGCCAGAAATGCCCGCGGCCTCCGGTTTTCCGGAAAGCTCGATGTCCCGCTCCTCGCCAGGAGCCAGAAATAAGGCCTTCTGCCGCTTTTCCGCGGGCACCCGCCGCTCCCAGATGTCATTGGAAATCACGTAGCGGACGTCTTTAAAACGGTCCGGAAGGTGGAAAATGGCCTCGGAAAAATGGTCTCCGTGGCGGTGGCTGGCGAAGACAAACAGGGGCTTTTCCCCGTCCGCCTGGGGCAGGTCACCGATGTAGTAGTCAAACAGCAGGCTGGCCTGGGGCAGTTCTGCCAGAAAGCCGCTGTGGTGGATGTAAGTGATGGTCATGATTCCTCCTCCTGTTTTTTCCTCTCCAGGGAGTTTCCGCACTTCGGGCAGAATACAAACTCTTTTTCCTGGTCAATGAACTGGTAGCCGCAGCTGGGGCAGGAACGCATCCGGAAATTTTCGCCGTAGATGGCTTTCAGGGCGCGGGCGTCAGGGGCGCCGGGGAACACAGGGGAATTTCCCTGGGGCGCCGGGCCGGCCTGGGGTGTGGGAACATTGTCGCGGGCGCCGGGGACACCGGTTTCGTTCGGAGCGGTTCCGTCAGGGACGCCGCCGCCAAATGCCGCCGGAGGCATTTCCCCTCCATTTTCCCCATTGGGATCCGGGTACTGGGCGGAGATGACGGAGCCGCCAGTTTCATTTGTGCTGTTTCCTGCTCCGGCGGTTCCCGCAGTTCCGGCGTAGGGGCTGCCGGTATTTCCGCCGTAGCCGTACTCTCCGCGGAAATTCTGGCCGCTGCGCTGCAGCAGGTGGAGATGCTCCTGGCGGATCTCCATCTGTTCTCCCCTCGCCAGCGCCTTTCCCACCTCCGGGTCCAGCTCGTAGAGGGAGCCGCAGCAGGTGGTTTTCACGTAATACCGCCGGTTCCATTTAAACAGCGGGATAAAGAAAAAGCTGAAATACGTATAGGCCATGATCACCTGGTATCTCCCGTAGCCGCCGCAGATGGCGCAGAGCGCCGCCGGCTGGCCGTAGGGGATTTCCTTCTGTCCGTGGCCAATTCCTCCAATAAATATCATAGTCCTCCTCCTTCCGGTTCGCCGCAGGTCAGTCTAGCACCGCGGAGATCCGTTTCCGAAGCTCTCCCTCCCGATCCTCAAAGAGGAGCTTCTTATTGTACTGATAATACCGCTCGCATTCGTATTCCTGTAAAAACCGAACGCAGTGGTAGCTGGTGTTTAAATTGGTGACGAAGATAACCATTTCCTGTCCGTCCCCGAAGGCCGCCTCCATGAAGTCAAAGCCGTGTTCCAGCATTTCCCCGGCCTCGTCCCACAGATTCTCATAGCGCTCCCGCTCCGCGGCAAACAGCTCCTTTACGGCGTCCCAGGTTTCCTCTGTTTCCCGCAAGCCCCGGTTTCGGATTTCCTTTCCGTAGCCCTCCAAAACGGCTATGGCCCGCAGATACCGCTCGTCCTCCCGGCGGCTCAAAAGCTCCGCCCTCTTTTTCTCCTCCCGCTCCGCCGTCAGATGGTCTAACACAGTCGCCAAGCGCTCCGGCCCGTTTCCATCCTGCTGGGAGTAGGTTTTTAAGTTTTCTAAGAGCAGCTCCAGATGTCTTTCCTGGGCGGACACGTCCTTAAACTCATTTCCCAGGCGGGTGAGCAGAAGGCTGATTACGCTCAGTTTCTCGTCAAAGGGGGCGCGGGCCACCTTTTCGCACAGCTCCTCCCGGATCTGCCCCCGGAGAATGGCGTCCACCTGGTAATCGTTCTCATATTTATAGTAGAGCTCCAGATAGTTGGCAAAGTCCTTGGCAATGGCCGGAAACTGGATGTACTGGACGATCACGTCCCGGTCCACCGTCATTCCCAGGCGCTCGTAGACCTCGATGAGCCTGGATAAATCCTCCCAGCCTCTGGGGGTGGCAAACAGCTTTCCGTCCACCGTAGTCTCAATGCGGCAGAAATTCTGCTCCTTGACGCTTAAGTAGGAGACGATGGCGGCGTGAATGGACTCCTCCAGGGCATATTCTTTCCACACGGCAAAATCCGGCTCCACCTGGATGAGTTTCAGACGGTCCAAGGTGACGATGTCAAATTCCCGGACGGATTTGTTGTACTCCGGTGGGTTTCCGGCGGCGGCGATGAGCCAGCCCTCCGGGATTTTGTGGTTTCCGAAGGTTTTGCACTGGAGAAACTGGAGCATGGTGGGCGCCAGGGTCTCCGACACGCAGTTGATTTCGTCGATGAAAAGGATGCCCTCCTTTAAGCCGGTCTCCTCAATCTTATTGTAAATGGAGGCTACAATCTCGCTCATGGTGTACTCGGTCACGGAATACTCCCGGCCGCCGTATTCCTTTTTGGAGATGAAGGGCAGGCCCACGGCGCTTTGCCGGGTGTGATGGGTGATGGTGTAAGCCACCAGCCCTACGCCGCATTCTCTGGCAATCTGCTCCATCACCTGGGTCTTTCCGATGCCAGGGGCGCCGATGAGCAGCACCGGGCGCTGGCGGATGGCCGGAATCACGTAGCGGCCAAATTCATCCTTCAGCAGATAGGCCTGAATGGTATTTTTGATTTCCTGTTTCGCTCGTTTGATATTCATGTCATTTCCCTTTCTCCGCCCTCTGTCCAGAGCGTCTGTCCGCCCCAATCCTCGCCCAGGGCATCCTCCGGCTCCGGTTCCAGATCCCCAGGCTCCAGAATCAGCTTGATGGCCCAGGGTGGAACGGAAATATCTGTATAATTATCTTTGATAAACACAAATGCGGTGTCGTAGGGCGGCCGTTTCACCGGGAAAATTCCCTCTCCGTCGGTGAAATAGATGAGGCCCTTCAGCTTGTGGAACCGCCCCATGTGGATCAGGGCGTTCACATACTCAAACGCCGGACGGAAATCTGTCCCGCCAAAGCCGCGGATGGTGAAATTCTCCATGTACTCCGCCATTTCCTCCCGGCTGGTCACCACATGGTCGTCCTGTATCTTTTCGTCGCACTGGATGATGTGGACGTTTATTTTCGTAAAATAGCTCTCCGATTCGCAGAGAACGGAGTAGGTTTCCTCCAGGAAACGCCGCACCAGCTCGCCGGAGCAGGACATGGAGGTGTCGATCACCACCACAAAATCCTCTACCCGGTAAACTTCCCTGGTCTCCTGGGGTTCAATAAGGGGCATATTTCCGTACAGCTCTAATCCGTAGGTGTAAAACACGTAGTCAAAGGAATCGGGATCTGCCTGGAGTTCCTCCTTCAGCACCGCAAACTTGCGAAGAAACCGTTTGTAGTCGTATCGCTGGCGGTTTTCTGCCCGGACCTGCTCCAGAAGGTCGCCGTTGTCGTTGGAATTTTCCTTGGCGAAGGTCTCCATATTGGTCTGCATCTGCTCCCGGTTCTTGTCCCACTTGTTTTTCCTGGGCTGCTGGTTCGGGCTGCGCTTTTCTTCTTTCCAATAGCGGTGATCGTCCACGATAAACTCGGATGCCAGTCTCATATACTGCTGCTCGTTTAACTCCATGGCCTGGAGTTCCCGGTAAATGCCCTCTGCCGTCAGCACCTTCAGCCGCTTCCCCAGCCGCAGATAGATTTCCCGGCGGAAAGGCGTGGGCGAAATGTGGACGCATTTCTGATACATTCCATCTATGATGGACTCCATAGCAATGTCACAGGCCAGGTTCCAGTAGTCCTCCGCCCGCTTTCCTCTGGTGTCCATGTGGCAGAACAGGCAGTGAAGAACCATGTGAAGATACGCCCTGTTTACGTGCACCCGGCCGCGGCGGTACAGACCCATCAGGTACTCCGGATGGTAATAGATGCTATATCCGTCCGTTCCCACGCCCGCGCAGGCCGGATCCGCCTGGAAATAGAGGCTGCTTAACGCCACGTCCAGAAATCTCATATTCATATATAGTTCGTTTCTCGCGTCGGAGAGAATCTCCACACAGATGGAAACGACGTCCAGCTCCTCCAGCTGGCGGTGTCTTGTTGGGTCGATCATGTTGATGCTCCTTTTTGGGGTGGTGAGGGCCGTAAAATGGGGGCGGCTCTGTGGGCCCGCTGGGGGGTGGGGGCCAGCAGGGTGGGGTGAAGTTGGACCGGCTAGGGGTGGTTTGGTTGTAAATTCGGCGGTCGGGCGGAAAACTCGGTAAAATGGTGGTGGTTCCGGCTGCGGCCCGGCGGCCAGGCGGAAAACTTGGTAAAATGGCGGTGGTTCCGGCTGCGAACCGGCAAAGAGCCGGCAGCCAGGGGGAAAACTCAGTAAAATGGCGGTGCTTCCGGCTGCGAACCGGCGGCCGGGCGGAAAACTCAGTAAAATGGCGGTGGTTTGGGTTGCGAACCGGCGGCCAGGCGGAAAACTCAGTAAAATGGCGGTGTTTCCGGCTGCGAACCGGCAAAAAGCCGGCAGCCAGAGGGCAGCTTGTTGAGCCGGCGGCGGACTAGGCATCCGGTGGAAGGTTCAGCAGCCCAGCAGGCGGCGTGATGGCCTGGCAGCCATTCCGGCAGCTGGGTGATTTGAAGGGTAATTGGCGCGTTCTGGGGAACCGGAGCCTGTCAGCTCTGCGGTTTCGTGATTAAAACGCTCCACAAAACGTGTGCTTTACCGTTCTGCTCCTTTGACACCCGAATGCTTAGCCGATAAAACATATCTGCATATGTTTTTTTCCATGTTTTGTTTCCATATTTTCTCTCAACAGCAGAATTTTCTGTTCTGGCAATTTATTTTCATTAACCGTTTCCAACCGTCTTTTACAGTTCAAATGTCCGCCGTTTTGGCCGAAACTTCCGGTGGCGGTAATCCATCAGCACGGACAGCCCTTCTGCCGCCTGGGCCTTTCCTGCTGCCTCGATGGCGGCCGCCAGGTCGTTTTCGTCAAAATCCACGGTATCCAGCAGCCATTTTAATCCCGCCGTATCCTGCTCTTTAAAAAACCAGGACGCCGCTCCCGTCTTATGGGCTGATAAATACTCCAGATACCGCTCCCTGGCCTCCGCCGTCAGGCTGACCGGCCCACGAAGACGGCCAACCGCCGCCTCTACTGCCAGTTCTTCCCGATCCAGAATCACCAGATTTTCAAACTGGGCGTCATAATCCTTAAACTGCAAATCTCTCCCATCAAAACAGTACCGGTAAAAATGACCGCTGCCGTACACCTTCACCGACACAATCCTGGCAGGCGTATTTTCAACCGCATCCTCATAAAACTCCGGAAATACCAACCGGGTACTGCCCTCCTTCGTCCGGTAGGTCACGTGCACCTCCTGGCGTAGCTCCGACAAAATATCCTTGAGCCCCGGCCGCGGGACGTCCGGTTCCATGGTAATATCCAGATGCGTAAGATGCTTACAGCCAGTAAACGCTCCGGCCCCAATATCGTTGAAGGTGCTGTGACAGACGAGGCGCTCCCACTGATGGCAGTTGTAAAACGCATATTTCCCCGCCTTTCTCACAGAACGGGGCAGAGCCAGGGTTTTCAGACGGTTTCCCTCGATGAGCGGCGGCTCCTTCCCACTCTCGTGGGCCACGGTCCACTCCCCCGCCGGCGCCGTCCGTTTCCCCTCGGAAAACACATACGGCCCCAGCTCCGTCACCGGCAGCCCTTCGATTGTTTCCGGAATCAACGCAGTGTCCCCATAACCCCGGCAGGCATTGACCCGGATCTCCCGGCCATTATTTATTCTCTCATACAGACACTCCGCAGTGTCCTGGCAATGTTCTCCTGTCGTCATAGAATCCCTCTTTCTTATACGGTTTTTAGTTTATCATGGTTGGGCGGGGGTGTAAAGGAGACGGGTGGGATTTTTCGGGTGGAGAGATGGGTAGAAAAAAAGACTGCCGACGGAATTCATCTGCAATCTTTTTCTCCAAAAACCAACCTATTTTTTCAATCCACAGGCGTTTGCCTGACAAAATAATCCGCATTTTTATCATTTTTCTTTAATAGATTAGTATTTGGTATTAAAACAAATGAGAACATATGCTATATTTAAATTAGAAAAACAACTCTCTGCAAGAATAGTCTCATTTTATAAGAGGAGGTAATATAAATGAAATTGTTTGACTTTAAAGATATTATGGCGTTTGGATCATTTATGATTCAATTTCTAATGCTTATAAATTCAATTCATTAGCAAAATATAAATTATGGAAACCCATTTTCAATACACTGTAGAAGGTATGAAAAGACAGCGTTCCCGTACTCTTATTTTGCAATAGTCAATACGTATTCATCTTGCAAGAGATTGTTATCATATTACCTAATTTAGCATAGCAAAAACAAAACTTCAATAATTTCGCCACTATTTCAATTTAGCATTTCAATAAACGCAGACAGGCGGCCTCCATTCCCGCCGCCTGTCCCCGATTTCCTATTTCCAAAAAAATTCCCCCAACAACCGCCCAGTATCAAAGGTTTCGATCCGGCGTTCTAGCACTCGTCCCTGATCCAGCACAATCAAACTGTAACCGAACTTCTCCCGGAAACGAACTGCACCGTTGTCCAGGTTTTCCCCGTAAAAAGACATTCCATCCACAGTGAAACAAGGCTTATCCGCCAATAGCCCTTCAAAATTGTGGTGGGTGTGTCCACACAGGATGCAGGAAATCTGGGATTTCCGAATCAGCTCCAGAAATTCCCCGCTGCATTTCACAGGTAAAACCGGCCCCTGATATGGAATCATGTGATGATGAGTCATCAGCACCGTCTGGCGTTCACCGGCCGCAGCCAACGCAGCGCGCAGCCACTCTATCTGTCCTGCCACAAAATCGCCGTTGGGATTTCCCTGAACAGAATTGTCCAGAGATATAAAACACGTATCTCCAAATGTTTGTGTCCAGTTATAAGGCTGTGTACCTTCTTCTCCCAACCATCCGGCGCGGAAACTCTGTTTACTGTCATGATTTCCTAGCGTAACAGCAACTGGCACCCCTGCGGCTTTTTCATAAATAAAGGTTCGAAGCGTGCGGTAATCCTCCTCATCTCCATCCTCACAGAGGTCACCGGAAATCGCAATGAGATCCGGCCGTTTTCCCTGGTTTCTACACTCCGCAAAAGCCCTCTCCAGGCAAATGCCCAGGGAGATCAGCGGATTTCTCATGGCATACAAAACGCCCCCGTATCCCTCGCCGCACTCCTTATAGGTGTTTCGGAAATGAATATCTGATATATGTAAAATTATGATCGCTCATCCACCTGCCTCTCCAGCTTACCGCAGCTTTTTCCGGATGACGCCCGCCAGGGTATCAATCGCAAACACGGCAATCACAACGCCGATGAGGATAATGCTGACCCGATCCCATTTTCTCGCCTGAATGGCAAAGATCAGCGGAGCTCCAATTCCTCCGGCTCCCACCAAGCCCAATGTGGACGCGCTGCGCACCGCGATCTCAAAATGGTTCAGGGACAGGGAGCTGTAAATGGGCATCAGCTGCGGAACTCTGGCAAAAAACATATTCTGCCAAAATCCAGCCCCCACTGCTGTCATCGCCTCCACCGGACCTTCATCCATGGCCTCCATTTCCTCCGTATAAAGCTTTCCCAGCATACCAATCTGGTGCACTCCAATAGCCAGCACTCCCGCAAATGGCCCCGGCCCCACCATTCGTACAAAAATAATAGCGTACACCAACTCCGGAAATGCCCGCAGCACGTTAAGGATAAATTTCCCAAGTTTTGCCATCCATGGGCAGGAACGCCACAGATTAGAAGAACTTATGAGCGTGAACGGAAGGGCCAGCACCGTAGCAATCGCCGTCCCCAAAAACGCGATTCCCACCGTGAGAAGCAAAAGGCTTACCAAATCTTCACCACTGCCGTCATAGAAAAATCCCCAATCCGGCCTTGTCAGCCCCTTAAATACTTCCCCGGCCATAGAGGCTGAAAAATACTCCAGCCCTGAATAATCAATCCCGGCTGCGGAAACCAGAATCACCGCTGCCGTCACAATCGCAGCAGCCCAGGTTTTCCATTTTCTATTATTCATTGCTCTCTCTGCGCCCATCATGACAGCCTCCTTCTGGCCGCCTCGCTGACTCCGTCAACGATGGCCACCACCACAAGTATCATCAAAATGATCACCGAAACCCGGCTGTACTGGAGCAGCGCCAGGGAGGAATTTAAGATCACGCCGATTCCCCCGGCTCCCACATATCCCAATACTGTGGACGCCCGCACGTTCACCTCCAAGGCATACAACGTATAGCCCGCTACCTGACTCATGATCTGAGGCGCCACCGACCAGAAGGCAATCTGCACCTTATTGGCACCTACCGACTCCGCTGCCTCAATGGGCCCTTCATCCACAGTCTCAATCGCCTCATAAATCAACTGGGACACCATTCCGAAGGTAAATACGGCGATGGTCAGCACACCCGTAAGCTCTCCGATTCCCATAATCGCCACCATAAGGGCAGCCAATAAAAGATTGGGGATCGTCCGCACAATATCCAGGAAAAACCGCACCACCGTCGTTAATACCTGATTTCCAGTCACCGTAGTCGTCGCCAGAAAGGCCACCGGCACCGCAAATGCCACTCCGATAGCTGTTCCCACCACCGACATCTGCAGGGTGGAAATCATCGGCCCGATGATATTGGGAATATAAGCAAAATCCGGCTGAAGAAAACGGGCCATAAAAATGGACATCTGCTCCGCATTACCAAATACTTCTGTAAAATCGGCCCCCGTCACTCCGGCGCTGGCCACCAGGCAGATCGCAATAATGACGGCAATAAACAGATGCTTATACCAGTTAAAATGAACGGTATCCTTAAGCCTCATCCTGCGCCCCTTCCTTCTCCTCCAGAATATTTCTACCGTAAATCTCCGTCAATTCCTTTCCACCCAGCTCCTCCGGAGTTCCGTCAAATACCACGCAGCCACTTTTAAATCCTATGATACGGCTGGAAAACTGCTTTGCCAGCTGTACAGAATGAATGTTTACAATGACCGTCTTTCCCATGGTCTGGTTGATCTGTTTCAGATCCTGCATGATTTTCTGGGTTGTGATCGGATCTAAGGACGCTACCGGCTCATCTGCCAGAATGATGTCCGCCTGCTGCACCAACGTCCTGGCAATGGACACCCGCTGCTGCTGTCCTCCGGAAAGCTCATCGCTCCTGGAATGGAGCTTATCCAACAGGCCTACCCGCTCCAGGGCGTCGTTTGCCAGCTCATAATCCTCTTTGGAAAAAATGCCCAGAATACTTTTCCAGGTAGAATAGTAGCCTAGACGTCCAGACAGCACATTTTTCTGCACTGTGCTCCGTTTCACCAGGTTGAAGTTCTGAGAAATCATCCCGATGCGCCGGCGAATCGCCCGCAGTTCTTTTTTACCGGCTTTTGTAACCGAACGGCCATTTACGCAGACCTCGCCCTCTGTAATGTCATTGAGCCGGTTGATAGAGCGCAAAAACGTACTCTTTCCAGCTCCGCTCAGCCCAATGATGGACACAAACTCTCCATTCCCGATAGTCAGGTTCACATCTTGAAGACCCCTGACTCCATTGCTGTAAATCTTGGAAACGTGCTCAAAGGTTATCATGGTCCTTCCCCTCTTATTCCGCAGCCTTAGCCGTGTAATCCTTTACTGTATCGTATACGGACTCGTCCACTTCCTCATATCCCAGATGGCTCCAAAGACTCATGGCATCAGAACCCGCCTCGTCGTTCTTCATATTTAAGAACACGTCCTTCACCTGCGCCACCAGCTCCTCATCCATATCCGGCTGCACGGCAATAGCGTCATTGGGAATATCTCCTTCCGTAAGGTACAGAACATTCAACGTCTCAAACAGATCTTCCTCCGGGAACACGCCCTGAAATACATTTCTCGCTCCTTCAAATACGAAACAGGCGTCCTGCTGTCCGTTGAGCACAGCCGTCATCTCGCTGGGAATATCGTTCACCGTGGTAAGAGTACAATCCTTTGTAGGATCAATTCCCAGATTCTTCATCTCCGCAACCGGGTAAATATAACCACTGGCAGAATTGGGGCTTAAAGTGGCAATCCGCTTTCCCTTCAGATCCTCCAGTGTCTCCAGGCCGCTATCTGCTCTCACCAGCACCTCACCCTTAAAGGTTCCGCTAAGCTCTCCTTCCTTTGGAAGTCCTGTCTCCTGGTCATAAGCTCCAAGCTGAGAAGTCAGAATCGCTTTCGCGGCTCCCTGATCTCTGGCCTGCACATAAGCTGCTGGAGGCATAATACCAATATCCACCTGTCCGGAGGCCATCGCCTCCACAATAGTAGAATAGTCTGTGGCCAAAGTTACATTCACGGGACGGCCCAGTTTCTCTGTCAGATACTCCGCAAACGGTCTCGCCTTTGCCTCCATGGATCCATCATTATTAGTGGGAACAAACTGTACGTTCAGCTCCTGTACCTCATTCTCCGGCTCACTCTTTCCGCCGCACCCGGCCAACGCCAGCAGGCTCATTCCCAAAACAACTGTACCAACCAAAACCTTGTTTCTCAATCTCATTTTCTTATCTCCTTTGCAACCAGAGGTCTCTCTTTTCTGCTTGAGTATAACAAGGCAAACCGCTGCGATAAATGACATATGTCACATGAAATTCACTTTTTACCTTTATTTCTTCAAAATTTTACAAGAAATTATTTATAAGCAGGATTTTTATAAGGCTATTTTCTTATCAATTATCTATATAACTAATGGATTGATATTGCAGCTAGAAACGCTGTATTTTATAATAGGAAACAAGAAAGGAACCAGAACATATGAAACGTGAAACCACCCTATCCAAACTCTCCGCCTGCATTCGGGACAACCATCTGCAGCGGTATATGGAATCGGATTTGCTCTCCATCTCCGAATTGGTTTATTTTGATAAAAATGAATATCTGATCCAGGCAGGTTTTCCCTCAGACCACCTGTATTTTTTAGTAAGCGGAGAAGTCATCATTTCCTCCTACACTGCTACAGACAAAAGCACCTGCGTCAG
>OLRK01001521.1_pt1 | contig 18774 bp, 20 predicted proteins | sample 1672911 | NCBI WGS metagenome assembly OLRK01 (sample SAMEA3136736, study PRJEB25190) | human gut metagenome | biome: human gut; feature: human-associated habitat; material: faeces | place: Austria | collected 2013 | reverse complement strand
GCACATCATAAAAATGTACACTCTTATTATTTCATCTTAACTTAATGACATTGGGTCATGGACCTGCTTTTCATGATTTGTTTTTTCCTTCAATACGTTCACGACGGCATACAGTTGTGCGAAACGGACACTGCTCACACTTCGGATTACGGGCAGTACACATATATCTTCCGAAAAAGATAAACAGATGATGTGCTTTATTCCAGCGGCTGCGGACAATTTTCCGTCGAAGCTTTTCTTCGACCTTCAGCACATCGTCCATCGGCTTCGCCAGTCCCAATCGTTTTGATACACGGTCTACATGTGTATCCACGGCAATACTGGGAATATCGAAACACACGCTGCGGACAACATTTGCCGTTTTTCTTCCCACACCTGCCAAAGACATCAGTTCTTTTCGCGAGCTGGGAACAACGCCGTCAAACTGCTGCAGCAAAGACTCACTCAGCGCCTTCAGCGATTTCGCCTTGTTGCGGTAAAGACCGATCGTGCGGATACAGCTGCTGATATCCTCCAGCGATGCCTCCGCCATTGCCTGCGGTGTCGGAAACTTTTCAAAAAGCTGCGGAGTAACACGATTGACAGATGCATCTGTTGTCTGAGCACTCAGTACGACAGCTACCAGCAATTCGAACGGGTTTCGGTGATTCAGTTCACAATGAGCATCCGGAAACAGTTTTTCCAGCTCATCTAATATCTCGTCACTGCTCAGATAAATCATCGTTTCCCCTCCTCATATTCTTCAGCAGTCAGATTTCGCCGTTTCCAGTCTGCAAGAATACGTTCGATATAGTCGAGACTTCTTTTCTCATAGACACTTGCTTCATACAATGCATATAAAATCAGCTGCTGGTCATAAACATCCAGCCAGGATGAAAGGCGCTGCATTTCCGAAGAACTAAGGGGACGGGCAAATTCAGTTTCAAATTCATCAAACAAAGAAACAGTCTGAACGCTTTGTTCGATTGTCTGGGCAGAAGTATACACGCCGCTGAGATCAAAGATCAAATGACCGTCTTTCAAGTCTATCTTTAAATATCCTTTTGCCGAAAGCGATGAAAACAGCTCATCAATCTGTTCACTGTCACAGTGAAGCTTTGCGCCCAGAATTTCATGCGTGATCAACTGTCCCTGCTCATTCAGAAAATCGATCAGCAATAAAGCAAGTGCCTCCTCGGCACTGATATTCAATGAGCCAAGCTCATTCAAGATCCATGTCCTTCGGTCTAAATAAGGAGCATTCCAGTTGATATCACTCATCATTCATCACTTCTCTTTCATAAATGAATTCATGACTGTCATAATCAAACAGCAGAATCTTCCCACCTGTATTTACGACATATACCGGGTTGTCATAGCCATAACCGAGCCGGATGGATACACTCTCATAACCGAGTTTCGCTGCCGCTGAAAGGACAGCATCATCATCTCTCGTCTTTTTTTCCCTTGTCGTAATGACCTGAGCTTCTTCATTCAGCCAGTAATACATTTCTTGATCCTCACCTATATATGTCACATAACGAAATACATCCCGCTCGATATTCTCGATTGCGTCATGTTCCTTATGAATTGCTTCGATCTGCGCGGCAATCTTCGCTTCATAGGCACGAGCAGGCCCGCTTACATTCAATGACCATAATACAGCTATTATAAACAGAAGCAGAAATATGAGAAATCCTGTGACCGCAATTCCTGCACCGTTAATTTTATGTTTCATCCAGTCTGTCCTCCTACCATACGTTCTCTATTATACACGATTTTAAAAGAAAAAACAGGCAGGTGCCTGTTATTCCTCATTGCGGTTCAAATGATGTACAAACCCTTCACAAAGCTGGGCGCTTCTTTGGCTTGCCAATATTTTATATTCATCGAAAGTCAGATGATTTCCGTCCTTGATTGCCACATCCGACAATGATCTGAGGATCACGAAAGGAACGCCGTAATGGGCACAGACCTGGGCAATGCTGCCTGCTTCCATTTCTGCACAAATAGCTTTTGGAAACTCTTTGATTAAATCATATGCCAAAGGACGGTTGACGAAACGGTCTCCGCTCGCGATCAGACCGGTATGAGTACGAAGCATTAGTTCCTCGCTGACTTGCATTGCCGCTTTCATCAAAGAAGGATCGGCATCAAACCATAATCCCTTTCCTTCTGGACCATCCAGGGGACTTGTATCGTAATCATACTGTACGACCCGGGAACTGATCACAAGATCCAGTACATCTTCTTCTTTTGTCAGACCGCCTGCGGTTCCCACATTAAACACTTGGGTGACCGGATAATGTTCCATGGCAATGCTCATTGACATTGCCGCACTCCCTTTTCCAACACCGCTCTTCATCAAAACGATCGTGCTTTCTGCCAGTTTTCCGACAATAAAATGAACATGAGAGTGGTTTTCCTTGCGAATATCTGCCATTCGTTCACTGACGGCTGCGACTTCTTCATCCATTGCTGCAACGATCAATATCATGATTCTCTCCTCCTGCAAATATAAAACTGCTTTTCTCCTTCTTTTATGCCTTCGTGCACAAAATCAGTCAGTACTCTTGTTTCAAAACCGCATGTATCCAGTGCCGCCAATACCCATTTCGGATCATAAACACGCTGCACATGCTGCTCCAGATGCATCGTTCCCTCTTTACCATAAAAAGCAAACGTCTGATAAATACGGTCATCTTCGCTTTCGATCGTCCATTGGAAATCAATGCCGTCAACCTGTCCGGCTTCATTGTATTCTTCTTCAAATTCATGCAAACGATCCTGACTGTGCATATCAAACAACAGCACGCCGCCTGAAGCGAGATGACTGAAACACTGATGAAAAAAGGAACAAAGTTCATTTTCATCCAAAAGATAGTTGATGCTGTCACAGAAACAAAGGACGGCATCAAACTTTCCATCGGGAAGATCACGCATATCCTTTACGCTCCAGCTGACCAGTTCGCTGCCCTCTTTTTTGGTTGCCTGTTCGATCATTTGCCTGCTCAGGTCGGTAGCTTCTACCCGGTACCCTTGCTTGGCAAGTGCAATCGCAATATCTCCGCTCCCGCAGGCTGTTTCCAATATCTTTTTCCCTTTTACCTGCTCTCTTACCAGCTTAAGCCAGGCCGCTGTTGCTTCATCATCCTGAACAAGATCATCATAGTACGACGCCAAAAAATCATACATCATAACGGCTCACCGGTAAATCAGCATACAATTTCTCCAGATTATATGCCGTTCGTTCTTTCTGTTCAAAAATATGTACGATAATGTCAGAAGCGTCGATCAGGATCCAGTGGCTGTCACGATTGCCTTCGATATGATCCGCACGCATGCCGTGCTCTGCCAATCGGTCACGCACATTGTCAGCAATAGCGTATGTCTGCCGCTGATTGCTTCCGCTGACGATCACCACCTCATCCACACTGGGATTCAGCTGAGTGAATTCATAAATCAGGATATCTTCTCCTTTTTTTTCATCAATGGCTTTTAATATAATTTCCAGTTTTTCTTTCATTGGACTGCTTTCTCCTTTTTCAGATATGCACTCTGTTCCCGATGAACACGTTCAAACCCTGCTTTCAGGCTCTCTTTGCATAATGCGATCTGTTCGCTTGTATCGTAATTTCTTCCCCGCTCCAGCTTATCTGCGCAGAAAATGATCATGGCATACGGATTTGAGCTTTCTCCCTTGACATGATGATAGATTGCATTCAAAACCCGGGAATCACGAATGCCGTACAAACGCTTGACCAGGATGCTTCCGACATACCCATGCCATACCGCCGGTGCTTCCTCACACAGATGGGGAAAGTACAGCTTCATCCACACATACAGATCCTCTTTCTTCATTTCTTTGCAGAGATCATGAAGCATTCCGATCTGCCATGCGATGCGTTCATCATAATGATGAGCCGCTGCCAGTTCCTGTGCAAGCTGTGCAACACGAACACAATGCTCATAACGCTTCTTTGAAAGATGACCTTCCACAAAGCTTTCCAGATATAAACTGTGTTCCGCTATATAACGTCGAACGCCGGGAACCAGGTAGTTCCATTTTTTCCCGGCCCGGATCTCACTTGAACTGACATCCACAAGCTCCATCGGCTGATAAAGCAAAGGATAAGGACTTTTCTGCTGAGCACCGCGGCGGGAAAACACGATGAACTGGACCAGGGAAGTCAGCTCTTTTGGTTCTTTCCAGGCATCCATCTGATTCGCCTGATCACTGCCGATCAGCCAGTAAAAATCTGCATCCGGATATTCGCGTTTCAAAGTACGGACCGTATCGATCGTATACGACTTTCCCTCTCGCTCGATTTCGATACAGCAACAATGAAAACGACGATACGGCGCAATGGCTCTTTTGATCATTTCCAAGCGATGTGTGGAATGTGTCAGATTCCTGTCTTTAAGCGGTGTATCATACGTCGGCATGAACCATACTTCATCCATTCCCATCGCCACAGCCTGCTTGGCAATTTGCAGATGTCCTTTATGAATCGGATCAAAGCTTCCTCCGAGAACAGCAATCTTTTTTTTGTTCATACTAAAGCCCCATCAGATTCTTTTTGCTGCGTCGGTATAAAACAAAAGTGCGGCCAACGATATGAACAATTTCACTGCCCGTCTGAGCCGCAAGCAATGCGGCAGCTTCTTTTGTTTCCAGTGGTGCTGTTTTTAAAAGATTCAGTTTTACCAGCTCATGGGCTGTCAAAGAATCATCCAGTGTTGCGATCAGGTTTTCACTGACCCCTTCTTTTCCGATCTGAAATAAAGAACGATAGCTCTGTGCTTCTTTTCTAAGCTGTTTTTTATCCTGTGGCTTCAACATCATTAAATCATCGCCTTTCTAAATGTCACATTGATATTTTGATTTACTCTTACAGATACTTCATAGCATGCTCCGCTGATGCAGAACCACCCCAAACCGTGGATCACTACATCAATCTTATCATTTCCTTTTTTCGCATAGCTGTATTGTTTCATCGCGGACGCATCCTCATCCAGCGCAGGAGACAGCAGTTCACCCAAATGGCGCTGCCAAAGCTGATCGGCCTTAGCGACTTTCCCGCGATGTATTTTCAGCTGGGAGCTGAAGTAAGCGACAACAGCGGCATTTCCCTTTACCTTTACATCCAGGCGCACCATTCCTCCTAATGCATAGCTTTGGTCTTCGTAAAGCTGAAAGACTCTCGGCTTGATCGCCGCAAACGGAATGACCTGTTTCAACAAGGGATCCGGTGCATATGTCAGTAATGAGTCATAGCGGGTAATGCCCGGTGTATCATATAGTTTATACTCTCCCATATCCAGCTCGACAAAGTCCAGTGTCGTTCCCGGATGGGCAGAAGTAGTCAGATCAGCCTCACTGCACAAGCCGTTCAACAAGGTGCTCTTTCCGGCATTTGCCATTCCCATGACGACCACGTCCCGTCCTCTGCGATAATAATCGATCGCGTTTCTGACTTCATCGATAGAATGATTCAAAGGATGGTGCGCATCGTGTACGAGATTGCCGCAGACAACGATGCCTTCCACCCGGATTCCTTCTTCCTTCAGTCTTGTGAGAATAAAATGAACCAGTTTTTCGTCAGACAGTGTCTGTGGCAGCAGATCCCGTTTTGTTCCGATCAAAACGATGTCTTTGCCCGGCAGGTGACGGGACATGCCCGGAAGCAGATTCGCTTCAAAATCAAAAAGATCAGCTACCCATAAAACAAGCGCATCCCGCTCGCTGATTTTCTGAAGTACTTTTGTACCGTCAATTCCCTGCTGCATCGAAATCGTCACATCATCGTAATGGCGGATCCGAAAACAACGCTGACAGTACTCTCCGTCAGTTTTCGGTGAATAGCCGATTGCATGCTTGTCTTCATTTTGAAGTTTCGCACCGCAGCCTTTACAATATCTTGTCATCATATTCCCCCCGTTTCAGTTTTCCCTGTTTTTCCAGCATAGCAAAAATCAAGTTTTCAAAAATACGGTTCACTTTCGTACACGTCAGATCCTTTTGTGCCACCGGCTTCGTCAGGATCGTATAAAACTTCATCCGATTGGCACCGAGCATATCCGTCAAAAGCTGATCTCCCAGGACCGCAATCTGCGAAGAAGGATAGTTCAGCTCACGCATCATTTTACGATACGTTACCTTCAACGGTTTTTTTGCGAAAGGATAACACGGAGCATGGAATTCACCGGCAAACAGATCAACGCGTTCCTTGACATTATTGGAGACAAATGCGACAGCCAGTCCCGATTTTCTGGCGCGGTGAATAAACGCACGAACATCATTGTCCGGCTTCGCACAGTCATGAGCAACGAGCGTATTGTCGATATCACATACCAGCAGGCGAATCCCGCGTTTATACAGTGCATCCAGGTCAACTGCACGATAGCTTTCTACATAATAATCCGGTGTAAACAGCTTCATGAACATCCTCCTTTTTCGTAAAAAATATTATAGCATAGGTAGACAAAAATGGTAAAGAACTGCTTGCGGGACAGTAATAAAAATATTTTTTATATGCTTTTTTATCTATGTACAGAAAAAAGACAGCGTCTGAATTCTCTTTACAAATCAAATTCGAACGCTGTCTTTTCGATCGGTTCATCCTATATGATCCAAGGTGTCAAAGCGATATCCTTTTTTCTGCATTTCCCTGACAAATTCTCCGATTGCTTCATAGTTTCCTCTGTTACTTGGGTGAAGCAGGTAGATGGCTCCGTTATGATAATGTTCCAGCATCGTTGACAAGGCCTCTTCCTTTGACACATCACTGCCGTAATCGTAATAAGCATGGCTCCAGAAAAATGTCTTATACCCAAGATCATGCACCATTTTCAATGCTCTTTCACTTGTTGCCCCGCGCGGAAAACGAAACAGTTTTTTCATCGGCTCTCCGACAACCTCCAGATATGTCTTTTCTTCCTGCGTTAACTCTTCCACAAAAGCATCGACACTTTCCGCATTGGCAAGCGTTGTCAGATCATAGTGATGCCAGCTGTGATTCCCGATCACATGACCGGATTCAACCAATTCCTTCACAAACGCGGCTTCATCCCGCAGATAGTTGCGCGTCAGGAAAAACGTTGCCTTCACGCCATACTGGTTCAAGACATTGGCGATCTGCTTGATATATGTGATATCATTTCCCCCTTCATCGAAAGAAAGATAGATAACTTTTTCATCTTTTCCCTGATAATACGCATCATAAGGGGCAAGCCATGCTTCGCTTTCGGCCGCTGTTACCCGTTCGTGATTTTTCGACTTATTGAACCACCATTCGAAGGCAGTATTATCAAACATGTCATGATGATAAGCCAGTTTCGTATTCAACGGATTCTCCAGGATCTGCAGCATCCGCCTGGCACTGGCTTCGTTGCCGTGACTGTCTTTCACCTGATAAGTGATAAAATACGTTCCGGTCTGATTAAAATCGACATTCGTCTTTGTTTTCACCTGATCACTGATATCTCCGTCGTAATTGTCATAGGCAAGATACCCCGGCTCTTCATAGCGTTCTCCGATAAATAGTTTCATGGAAGCCTCGCCCTTCAGCCGCAGATCAGGTGATTTGTTGTCCGTTACTACGACATTGCGGGCAATCTGCTTATCGGCATTATCCAACCGGTAAATCACCTGATAAGTACCAAGCTTCTGCGTATTTACCTTGTTCTCGACAATGATATGGCTGCTGTTGTCCATAAAGCGAAATACACTTTTCGCCCCCGGATCATGATAAGTTTCATTCATGTTGATTTCCATGGAAGAAGCACCGACCAGCTCGAGCGTCGGTACAAACAGACCGCTGAAAAAAAGAAGTTTGACTAGCAGTGCGGCTGCCAGCATGCCAATGCCGGCCAGGATCGAATATACAACAATACGGCATCGTCTGCTCATCGTTCCACCTCAATGGTAACTTATGAGCAAAAGATCAGAGTTATGACTCGCTTTGACAAGTTTGCGCCGGTGCATATCGTTCAATCAAGGCACATGCACAGCGAATGCCGTCTACGGCACTTGTGACTATGCCGCCGGCATAACCGGCACCTTCTCCGCAGGGATAAATGCCGTCCAGATTTGACATCAGCGTCTTTGCGTCACGAACCATGCGCAGTGGCGAACTGCTGCGGCTCTCCACAGCCGTGAGAATGCCGGAAGATGCAAAACCGCGGATCTGTCGGTCAAAATGACGAATGCCATCCTCCAGCGAACGGGCAATGCAAGGATCGAACAGATCATGCAGATTTCCAAGCTGAACGCCGCGGGCATAACTCGGTATCACTTTGCCGCATGAAACAGACGGACGATGTGCGAGAAAATCAACTGTATTCTGCGCAAGCGCACGATAGCTGCTACCGGCTAATGCAAAATTCTTTCTTTCCAGTTCCTGCTGATAGCGGACCCCGTCGAAAGGATCTGTGCCGAAATCCTCCGGCGTTACCTGCACCAGCAGCGCGCTATTGGCATTTTCCTTATCTCTGGCGTGTTCGCTCATTCCGTTGACGACGACCTCTCCGGGCGCACTGGAAGCCGGTACGACCACTCCGCCTGGACACATGCAGAATGTATATACACCTCTGCCATTCGAAGAACGACAGGTCATGCGATAGCTGGCTGCACCTAAACGCGGGTGACCCGCATATTCTCCATACAGCTGTTCATCGATCAGCTTTTGCGGATGCTCGATCCGTACCCCTACCGCAAATGCTTTTGCTTCCATCGTCATAGAATGCTCATACAGACAGGCCATCGTATCTCTGGCACTGTGTCCTACTCCCAAGATCAGCTGTTCACACGGTATCAATTCATTGCAGACCTTCACGGCTTTAAGACGACCGGATTCGATCACAAAATCCTCTGCCTGTGATTCAAAACGGATTTCACCGCCTAATTCCTCAATCTCACGGCGAATGTTTTTTACGACATCGACCAAAATATCTGTTCCGATATGCGGATGTGCCTGATATAAAATTTCCGGCGGCGCGCCGAAATGAACAAGCTCCTCTAAAACAAAATGACAGCGAAGGTCTTTTGAACGGGTCGTCAGCTTTCCATCCGAAAACGTACCTGCTCCCCCTTCTCCAAACTGAACATTGCCGTTTGGATCCAGTTCACCGCCCTGCCAGAATTTTGCAACGCTCTTCATTCTTTTTTCCACACGCTGCCCCCGTTCCAAAATCAGCGGCCGGTATCCCGCACGTGCCAGTATCAGGGCTGCAAACATGCCGCTCGGTCCGAATCCAACAACGACCGGACGATGTTTCAGGCATTCATCCCCATGATCCGGAAGACAGAATTTCTCCTGTTTCAGCACAGATACATCCTGCGCATTTCGTTTCAGCACCTGATGTTCATGACGAACTTCACAGTCAACGACATAAGAAAAAATGATCGGGCGCCGGCGTGCATCCACGCTCTCTCGATAAATGGAAAAGCGGATCAAATCTTTTTCTTCGATCCGCAGTTTTTTACAAATGTGATATTTCAGACGATCCAAAGGTTCTTCGATCGACAGTTTTACCTGTTGAACTCTTATCATGTCCAAACCTCCTTAGTACAATACGCTCAGCCACCTGATACGGTTTGATGCGGCAATGATAAACAACGAAAACAACTGTGAGCCGATAACTGTCAGCAAGTATACCAGCAAATGATGATTCGGATACAGTGCCAGCAGCGGGACCGCAAATAAAATGTGTGACACATAGATCAGCAAAGATGACTGCCGCAGGAACTTGCCCATCCTGCTGGGAGCTGACTGTACCTGAAGCAGCAGTCCGACCAGAAAATAAACCAGCGGCACCAGCATCAGATACATGCTCGTCAGATCATGTATCATTCCGCAAAGCAAAGCCAGACCTTCCTCCAGCAGCAAAGCAATATAGAAGACAACGGTTCCTGTCAGATACTTTTTGCTGCTGAATGTCTTTAACGACGATTTCAGATAAATTCCCACATACAGAAAAATCGGGGCAAAGAAAATTCCGTTGCGCGCAGTCGTGAAAACACTCATATAAAGCTGATATAACAACCGGATAAACGGTATGCAGGCCAACAGATCACCGTATACATTCATCAGCATCCCTGCTGTATAAAGAAGCAGACAAACCAGCATTCCCCATACCAGTTTTATTCTGGTATAAAGCTGATAGACAATGACTGTTGCCAGGATCAAAGACGGCAGAAACCATAAGTGATAGTAGCTTCCATTAAAAAAGAAATCAAAGATCCAGCGTACGACAAAGGTCCATGCATAACCGCTGGAACGCCACAACAGAAATGTATATGGCAGATATACTGCGCTCCAGACAAGATAAAGAATCCCGAGACGGCGCAGATAGTGCTTTAACTGAAAAAGATTTTCCGGATCGTTCGGTCCCCTCTTTGCCTTTATTTTTGAAAAAAACAAAAAAGACGATACCGCAAAGAAAAACGGAACAGCTATGCGGCAAACTGCCTGAATCAGAAATGTATTAGCCGGTTCAGACACATCCAGCAATGGAAAAGTGTGGATACATACAACAAGCAAGGCGCTGATGTATTTGGCGATATCAATTGCAAAATAATTGACTTTTTTCATTTCTATCCCTACTTTTTATAAATTCGCGGCACACGTGACGCAATGCACGTAAGTGTTTCATTATTGATCGTATGCGATGCACGGCTCATCGCGTCAACACTGACACGCTCCTCTCCCTGTTCACCGATCAAAACAACGACATCCCCCTCTTTCACATCGTCGATACCGGTTACATCAAGCATGAGCTGATCCATGCAAATATTGCCAATGATCTTTGCTCTTTGTCCGTGCACGAGCACTTCTAATCCCTGATTAGACAGCAGACGCGGAATACCGTCGGCATATCCGATGGAAACCGAAGCAACCTTTGTTGCCCGTTTTGCTTTAAAATGACGTCCATAGCTGACCGTATCGCCTTCACGAATCTGTTTTACCATCGACACATTCGCCTTCAGTGACAGAATAGGTTTAAAATCAGGAGCAGTATTGATCTTGATCTCATCATCACTGGTAACTCCCATATACAACAGTCCCGGACGTACATAATCATATTGAAGTTGAGGATAATTCAAGATTCCGTAACTGTTTTGCAAATGAGTGACACCGGGATCAAAACCGGCTTTGCGAATATCCTCCAGCACTTTATCGAATAGTTCGATCTGGTGTTTCGTAAATGCCAGATCATCAGGTGTATGAGAGTCGCTGACACTGAAGTGAGAAAATATCCCGCAGACATGCACATGCTCCATCGCATACATTTCCAGAATTTCTTCAATGTGATATTCATGATCCTGCAAAGTTACTCCGATACGGTTCATGCCGGTATCAGCTTTGGCGTGAGCCAGGATCGTACAGTTATTGTCTTTCCCATAGGCGTCGAGCTTGCGGGCATACGCTAGATTGACCAGTGTCTGAATTAAATGATGTTCGCTTAACAAATGGAAATGACAGGGAGGAGTATAACCCAGGATCAGGATTCGGCTTTCAATGCCGTTTTCACGCAGACGAACAGCTTCATCCACACTGCTGACGCCAAAGAAATCAACGCCGCACTCCTGCAGCGCACGTGCACATTCCACATCTCCATGACCATATGCATTAGCTTTTACGATACCCATGATCTTGCTTGTTTTCGGTATCAGTTTACGAACTTCTTCTACATTATGAGCAATCAGGCTTAAATCAACTTCGGCCCATGCCCTTGATTCACTCATCAGCACAATGATCTCTCCTTTGCTATTTATTCATTGCCAGGTTGACCAGTTCATCGATCAGCTGCGGAAAATCAATTCCGATTTCCTTCATCATAGAAGGATAACGTGATGTTGCAGTAAAGCCTGGAATCGTATTCAGTTCATTGAAAACAATAGTATGCTGAGGCGTGACAAACATATCCACGCGTGTCATGCCGCTGCAGTTCATTGCACGATATGCCTTCACCGCCATTGCTCTTGCTTTTTCAAACAGATCTTTATCGATCCGCGCAGGACAATGGATCGCCGCATCCTTCATTTCATATTTTCCTTCAAAATCAAAGAAACCGCCTTTGATTTCGATTTCATCCACGCTTCCGACAGTCAATTCTTTGTTTCCCATGACGGCACAGCCGATCTCAAATCCTTCAATTGCCTGTTCCAGCACGACTTTTCCTTTTCCGTCATGATAGAATGCATCTTTCAGGCCCGCTTCAAATTCTTCGAAGTTTTCAACACGGTGCACGCCATAACTGCTTCCCGCATTGCACGGTTTGATAAAGATCGGCAGTCCCAAAGCAGCGCTTGCTTCATCAAAGATTTCTTTTACATCACGCTCATCCGTATCATAAATGCAGCGATACGGTGCACACGGAATACCTGCATGCTCCGCAATGATGTGCGTCATTTCCTTGTCCATGCAGACAGCACTGCTCATATGGCCGCATCCGACATATGGAATATCCATGATCTCAAACAATCCCTGGATCGTTCCGTCTTCCCCGTTTTTTCCGTGCAGCACCGGGAAGATACAATCCAAATGAATCGTTTCATAACTTCCCTCATGAAGCTTCAAAAGCCCCTGTCGTGTCAATACACACGGCGTACAGTTGTTCTGCTGCCAGTGATCATGTTCAATAGCATCGATATCTCCTTCATAAAGATACCATTCTCCCTGCTCATTAATACCGATCATCACTACTGTATATTTCTCGTTATTGATTTGACGAAGCAATGAAGCAACAGAATGCAGTGATACACTGTACTCACTTGATTTACCGCCAAATACAACACCTAATGCTATCTTATTCATGTTCCACACTTCCTCTTTCCTGTTCTTTCAGATAAGATACGATACTGTCCATTTTCATGCCGCGTGAACCCTTCACCAGCACAATGCACGGACTGTCAAATTCATTTTCAATATCTTTTTGAAGCTCCTCTTTGCTTTCATAATGCGTTACTTCTTCGATTCCTGCATTTATCGCGCCCTGAGCAATGAAACGAGCCATTTCACCATATGTACAAACGCGGTCGACAGGATAAGAGCCGATTGCCTTTCCTGTTTCATAATGAATTTTAACCGCCTGATCGCCCATATCCAGCATATCCGCCAGGACAACGACCCGGCGCGGGAGATCAAATTCACTTACTGTATCCAGTGCGGCCAGAACACTCTGACGATTTGATTTATATGAATCATCCAGTATGTATCCGTTGCGCAGGCTCACCAGATCATTGCGCATGGAAGTATATTCGATATCGCGAAGACCTTCCAGTATCTCTTCTTCACTCATTCCCAATGCTCTGGCAACATATATTCCCGGCAATGCATTCATGACCTGATGTTTTCCGTAAACGTTCATAAAAGCTTTCTCGCGCAAAAGGTTGCTGGAAAAACTGATTCCTTTCGCATCCTGAACGATTTTTCCATACGAAAACAAATCGCTTCTTTCATCATGACCAAAGCTTTTCACACAAACTCCCATCGGAAGTTCTTCATTCCACAAAGCTTTTTTCAAAACGGCCTGTTCACCGTAGTACAACAGTACACCGCGCGGTTTCAGCCCGTGTACGATTTCCGCTTTGGCTTTTGCGATATTCTCAATTGATCCCAGATTCTCCAAATGTGCTTCCCCGACATTTGTGATAACAGCTATGTCGGGCTGTACCATACGAGACAAAGCATCGATCTCATGCAGATTCTCCATCCCCATTTCTATGATGGCAACCTGCGTTGCATCGCTTAATCCTAACAGCGTCAAAGGGACACCGATCTCATTATTCATATTTCCGTATGTCTTTTGTGTAACATATTTTCTTTTCAGCAAAGAACCCATGATATCCTTTGTACTTGTTTTCCCGTTGCTTCCGGTAATGCCGATCACAACAAGATCAAGCGATTCACGATATTTCGCTGCCAGTCTGCTCAACGCTTCTCTGGTATCATCCACCAGAATAACTGCCGTATTCTGCGGCGGATTCGGATGATCCTTCTGCCACAGGATCGCGGCAGCCCCCTGCTCTATTGCCTGCGCCGCAAAATCATGGCCGTCGAAACGTTCCCCGATAATAGGAATATAAAGATTTCCTGTCGTGCATTTGCGGGAATCAATGCAGACACCGCTGACCTTGCGGGACATATCCTTATATTCTATATAGTCGGCATCCAGCATTTGGATGATTGCTTCTATGCTCCTCAACATCATCTTTTTTCACCTCAATCCATGACCGTTTCTTAATGGTCATGCTTTTATATTATAGCATAGTTTCAAATGGATTGAATATCTTTCCGCACAATTGTGAAAACATACGGTTCCATTATTTTCATTTTTTATCTTACCCTTACATTTTGTTACATACCGTCTCATTTCAGCTTTTATTTACGTCATCTTACATACATTTTACAATTTGATAATCTGCCTGCATTGTAATTTACTTTTATTTTCTTTATATTTAACTTGTGACATTTGTAAACAAAAAAGGGGTGTCTTTATGTCAATAACAAACTTTCTGAGTCTGTTGGGAGGTCTTGCGCTTTTTCTGTACGGTATGCAGATGATGAGCGGGGGACTGGAAGCCGCTGCCGGTGACCGAATGAAACAGATTCTGGAGAAACTTACTTCCAACCGTCTGCTCGGTGTTCTCGTCGGGACCGGAATCACCGCAGTCATCCAGTCTTCCAGTGCTACGACTGTCATGGTCGTCGGTTTTGTAAACGCCGGCATGATGAACCTTCGTCAGGCAGTCTGGATCATCATGGGTGCCAATATCGGTACGACCATCACCGGACAGCTGGTAGCTCTCGACATCGGGGCCATTGCTCCGCTGATTGCATTTATCGGTGTTGCCATGATTGTCTTCGTCAAAAAGCCGATGTCACATTATGTCGGGGCAATTTTCGCCGGACTCGGTATTTTGTTCATCGGTATGGACATGATGAGTGCAGCCATGCTGCCGCTTCGTGACGAACCTGCCTTCGTTTCATTAATGACATCATTCTCCAATCCGCTGCTCGGTATTGCTGCCGGTACTATCTTCACAGCAATCATTCAGTCTTCCAGCGCATCAGTGGGAATTCTGCAGGCTCTTGCCAGAAGCGGGCTGGTCGGCTTGGATGGTGCGGTCTTCGTATTGTTCGGACAGAACATCGGTACATGCATCACTGCTGTCCTGGCCAGCATCGGAACCGGGCGTGAAGCAAAACAAACAACGATCATTCACCTTTCATTCAACCTGATCGGTACAGCGATCTTTACGATCATCTGTCTGTTGACTGTCAATACCGCTTTCTCTCTTACTGATCTGGTAGCTTCCTGGACACCGGGACGTCCTGATGCACAGATTGCCAACATGCACACATTGTTCAATATCGTGACAACATTGCTGTTGCTGCCGTTTGGTTCTTATCTTGCTTCTTTTGCCCAGCACATTCTGCCGCTGAAGGAAGAAAAGGTCAGCGATGTCCTGCAGTTTCTCAAACCGCTTCCTTCCAGCAATCGTTCACTGGGTGCTTCCGCCATCTCTGTACAGCAGGTTGATGAAGAAATCAATCACATGCTGAACCTTGCTTATAAAAATGTGGAAGACGGATTCAAGCAGCTGCTGAATTACGACAAGAAAAAAGGCGAGGAAATATTGAATCGCGAAGATACCGTAGATACATTAAACCGTGAAATCGGAGATTATATCACAAATGCAGTCAGCATGGATCTTAACAATGATGTCAGCAATGCATTGAGCCTGTATTATCATCAGCTGCCGGATATCGAGCGAATCAGCGACTATGCGATCAAGATCGAAAACTACAGTAAAGAACAGATCCAGAACAAGCTCAACAACGAAGAACGCGAAACGATCAAGTCTATGTTCTCCATGTGCATGGAAATGAAAGATGCGCTTCATGACATCAAAAAGTCAGAACTCCTTCGTTCACAGAGCGAAGAAGTATGTGAGAATCTGCGCAGACGTCAAATGCAGCGGATGAAAGAAAAATCTATTTCAAGCGAAGTCAGCATGCTCTTTTCACAGCTGCTCAATGATTTTGAGCGTATCAGCGGACACGCGCTCAATATCGCACAGGATTATGAACTGATTAGTCACAGCATTCAGATTCCTAATGAATAATAAAAAAACAGCGGATATCTTTCAGACAGATTTCCGCTGTTTTGTATTCGTTTACATTTCATCTTTTTTACTTCACATATTTTCCCTTAATTTAAACATTGTTTCCATATACCTTTGCTCTATACTATAGCCAAGCAAGGAGGAAGTGCCTTGCGTGTATGACATTCATTCCCCCTAATGATATTTCATACAATTTTCTATCCCCTTAATAATATTTGAGAAAAGACCGGTTCCCCCCTTAGCCGGTCTTTTCTCTGTTTCGGCAGATTGTAAACAAGCGCGTCAGCAAAACAGCCGTTCCTGCTCCCGCCGTATCCAGCCATACATCGCTCCACTGTCCGGAGCGCCCTGAAATGAACAGCTGATGAAACTCGTCACTGCAGGCATAGCAGAAACAAACAGCCAAAGTGAATATTACCGTTCTTCCGAAAGAGCAGTTCCACGTTTTAAAAAATTGAAACATGCACATGCCCAAAGCCGCATAGATCAGAAAATGAGCACCTTTTCGTACCGCAAAAACAAGCTGGTCCTCACTCAGCCACGCTGAAACAAGAGGATAAAGCAAAGTAAAGACAGAGTCACTTTTCTGATTGGAGGCAGCGGCATTATCTGCCGAAAAATAATAAATCAATGCCATGATCAGGATGGACAGCGTGCCCCAGAATATTCTTCTTTTCATCTTATCACTTCCTTTCCCTAAGCAGCATCAGTTCATGAAAAGCCTTCGACAGTTCTGTCATAGGCAGGGCGGCAAACGAAAGGACCAGACATTGCTCGCTGCATCTGTCCAATGCTATGCCCGACTGCCGAATGCGATCAGCCATCCCCTGGTCCGCTCTCGGTTCGTAGAAATAATAACGGGTCAGTGATTCCTCGACCTTCAGCAACCGCAGATCATAGCGGTCCGCTTCTTCCATAAGGATCTGATGCTTGATCCGGTACTGCCGCTTTAAACGGGCAATACGTCTGCGCAGATGTCCGTCACTGATATATCCCGCAAATGCAAGCTGTTCAAATTTCGATGTGGAAGGACTGTACATCTCTTTGTTTTTCTGATATTTTCGAACAAAACGACGCGGAAGAATCATATAGCTGATTCGCAGCGACGGCAGTAATATACGGGAAAAAGAACCGAAATACACCGTATCCGTATTTTCCCCCATGGCGGAAAGAGCCATCGACGAATCACGAAGATAACAAAGCTCACCGTTGTGATCATCTTCCAACAGCAATATCGATCGGCTTTTCAGATAAGAAAAAAATTCTTTGCGTTGCTGGTCATCAAACCCCTTCAGTTCAAACAAAGAGGGAGAATGAACAAAAAGAAGATCCGCCGCGGCTTCTTTTAGACATTCAAGATCAAAATGACCGTCTTCAGCAAAGTCGATATCAATGACATGCATTCCATAATCCTCAAATACACGTCTTGCCTGAACAAATACGCCTCGCTGAATTGCTACTCTGCAGTTGCGGGGCAGCATCCCGCATAACTGATACAGCAAAGCCTGCACACTGGCTCCCACAATGATCTGATCCACCTGTGACAATACACCGCGATACATCAGTGCATGACGCATCAGCGCAACACGAAGCGCATATTCCCCTTTTGCATCTCCGTAAGATGAAATCGTCTGATCGCGCATTGCCTCCTTCAGATATTGTTTCCATATCGCCAGTTCCCCCTCTTCTGCCAGCACTGACTGAGAACGAAAATCATAACGGATCAAAACCGGCGTAGGGCGATGCGGAAGTTTCATCATTGCTTCATGCAGCGCTCGGTTCTCCTCACTGAGCGCTACAAAATAACCGCGCTGCGGACGGGAATAAATATAGCCTTCCAGCTGAAGCTGTGCATACGCACGTTCCACACTGGTCTGCGAAACACGGAAATAACGGACACTGCTGCGAATACTGGGAATAGGATCATCTTTTTTGCGATATCCCTGCAGTATTTCCTGGCGCAGGCGTTCGCAGATTGCCTCATATTTTTTCATCATCATCACCGCATTCAGTATACCATAACTGTCCCTCTTTTTTATTCCTATTCTGTCTCTTTATTTCAATACAGTTTTCTTTTATAATACAAAACAAAGGAGGAACGATCATGAAACAGGAATATACCAGAGAACTGGTCTTTGGCGCACTGGGAATTGCCCTTGTGTTCATCTCCACCATGTTTCTCAAGCTTCCCAATTCAATCGGCGGTTACCTGAATCTAGGCGACGGGTTTATTCTGCTGTTTTCAAGTTTTTTAGGACCTTTTGCCTCGTTTATGGTCGGCGGTGCCGGCAGTGCCTTTGCTGATATAGCCGGAGGCTATGGATCCTATGCTTTGGCAACGATCTTGATCAAAGGTTTTGAAGCCTTGCTGATTTCTGTTCTGGTTCGCAAAGGAAACAGAAAGCTCCGTGTTCCGGCCTATATCCTCGGTTCCCTTTGGATGATTGCCGGTTATTATGTAACAGATTCCCTGATCAATGCATCATGGCTCGTCGGTCTGGGCGGAATCATCGGCAATGTGATACAGGCCGGCGTCGGCATCATCATTGCGCTGTGTGCCGCACCGCTGCTGCAGCGCCTTAAAGAAAGCAAAGGCGCAAACTAAAAGGGGCTGTAACGAGAAATGATTGAAACAGCATTTGTCAAACAGCCTCAGAAAT